>ENA-UOJC01000245-UOJC01000245.1-human-gut-metagenome-genome-assembly--contig:-C104-NODE-245-length-100078-cov-31.093808_pt1 | contig 100078 bp, 87 predicted proteins | sample MGYA00242339_ERZ723886 | MGnify/ENA metagenome assembly ERZ723886 | reverse complement strand
GAGCAACGGCCTTCTAAGCCGTGGGTCGGGGGTTCGAATCCCTTCGAGCACATTTGAGATAAGGAAGGACTTAATTGACCGTCACTGTCTCGCATGGTGGGTATAGCGCAGTTGGTTAGCGCGCCAGATTGTGGCTCTGGAGGCCAAGGGTTCGAATCCCTTTACCCACCTTTTCTGATAATGGGCTATCGCCAAGCGGTAAGGCACAGGACTTTGACTCCTGCATTCGGCAGTTCGAATCTGCCTAGCCCAGTTTAAATATGGGCCACTAGCTCAGGTGGTAGAGCACTTGACTTTTAATCAAGTTGTCCGGGGTTCGAGTCCCCGGTGGCTCATTCAAAAATCTTGAAGCTTATGTTGCTTCAAGATTTTTTGTATCATAGGAAAGCTGACGGATTTTCTATGATACGGCATATTTTTGATCTATGCGGATGTGGCGGAATTGGCAGACGCGCCAGATTTAGGTTCTGGTGGGAGACCGTGCAGGTTCAAGTCCTGTTATCCGCAGGAACGCCTTACAGGCACAAAAATAGGATGTTTCTTTTGAAACATCCTATTTTTGTGCCGTTTATTGAGAAGTCTTAGCGGTCTGGCATCTTTTTTAGTTTGCTTTCTTTAAAGGAAGAAGTTGCTTTTTTCCAACTGCTGATACCAATCGTTTTCAGACAGGCTTTGGTGTATTTTGCGTACTGTGGTGTGTCCATATACTTAAAGACGTTGTAAGCCGGCTTTTTTTTGCCATCCGCCGTATACAGTCCAAAGCTTAGTCCTTGTGATACCTCGGAAGCCTCATCCTGTACTGAACGGAAAATAACAGCATCGATCATCGGGTTGAATTCGGCCTTGTAATATGTGTAGGCGATCGCTGCAGCCTGAACATCCTGTCCGCTGTTGGAAGTAAAGCCCTGTTCGGATAACAGGATATGGGTATCGGAACCAAAATTCTTTTTTACATAATTTGTCATGACATCAAGATTTCTCGGTGATACAAAATCGCTGTCAAGACTGTTTTTTGTATGGGAATCGTTCCATGTTGCGGATCTCGTTAAAATGGCGGGGTAAGCATGGTAAGCAAGATTCCATTTAATATTTTTGTTCTGCGATTTGATCTCGCTGTTGAAAGCATCCATAAATGGTTTTGCACCCCAGTCACCACACCGGTTGATCCATGTGTGGTCCGTACAGATGAATACGCGTGCATTTTTATAGTTACTGCGGACTGCATAATATAGGATACGATAGCTGTCTGCATAGTTTTGCATAAAGGCGGTTTTGCCGGTGCTTCCGGCATAATACCACATCGGATAAATGTTGACCTCGTTTCCGAGGATCCAGTTGTCAAGATGGCAGTCCTCCGTGGAATAACGCTCGGCAAGGAAACTGAAGGCTGCTTCTAATGTTTCGCGGGCTTTTTTGCTTTGAGCGTTCATGGCATAGTAACCTGTCTTTGATGTGGCGGATTTTGTGCCATAGAGCAGATAAGAATAGGAACTGCCCGGATAGCGCAGCATAAGCTGACCGGTAACGGTCATGCCATTTTGGTTGGCGGAAGAAATAAAACTGCCGTACGGATCGTTAAAATGATACGTTTTTCCGTTATATCGGTAAGCATAGGAACCGCCTGCTATGACATCATTCAGATTCATATTTAAAAAAGTGTGCTGTATGCCAAGGCCTGTATCAAGTGAGCCCTGCAGTCCTTTTTTGGAGGTTGTCGACGGGAAGGCTGCAGTATATGTAGCTGCGGCTTCCGGGTTCTTCACAAAGGAACTGCCGGATATGATAAAGTAGGATTTTCCTTTTTTTACGGCAAGTGCATATTTTCCCTGGATCAGATGATTTCCTTTTTCATCGATCAGCGGCAGGGAAAATTTTGGTTTTTTCAGTTTTGGGCAGGCTGCGATCTTTTTCTCGTATTTTCCGGTGGATGGATTGACTCTGACCAGATAATAGGAATCATCACTGCTTTTCAGCCGTTTTGGAACCGAAGCACTGACAAAAAGCTGACCGTCCCTGATTTCTGTCTTTTTCAGTTTTCCCGCATTTTTCCGGGCTTTGTATTCTTTGACGCCTTTTGTGATCTTACAGGAAAGGACATTGGAATAAGAACTGTAGCAGATGCTGCCTGTGGAATCTGTGGCAAAGGCGCGGACACGGAAGTAATAGGTTTTGCCTTTGGGAAGATTTTGGACAGTGCAGCTTGTTTTGCCCTCAATGGTTTCTTTATTCACATTCTTTTTGAATTTTTTATCGGTTGTATAAGAAATTTCGTAGTTATCAGCAGTTGCCGTGTAGCTTAAAATGACTTTTCCGGTGCTTTTGTTCTGAGCGCCGGTAAGCTGTGGCGCCTTTGGTCTTGCATCTTTCCATTTGGCGTATAAGATAAGCGGATTTACAATGCCGTTTTCATCAGAATCAATGTAAGAACCGGCGGGGATTTCTGTAACCTTTTCGGTGAATGTGCTGTCTTTGTACCAACCGTCAAACGTGAAATTTTTCCGCGTGGCATCCGGTAATGTTATTGTGTCATCGGTGACACGGAAGCTGTATGGAATATCGATCTCATTTCCGTCTGCGTCGGTATCATTTATACTGCCGCCGTTTGTGTTGTAACTGATCTCAAAGGAATAGGGGGTGTCACTCCAGTTGGCGGTAAAGACCAGATCTTTGTTTAAAGAAAGATTATAGACGCTGGAGGCTTTACGGTAAGTTTTGCCGTTGGTCAGGCAGTTCCAGGAAGCTAACCGGTAGCCTTTGCGGACCGGCTGCAGAAAATCGGCAGTTTCGTAAAAATCGGAGAAATGCATGGCTGTTCCCTGATAGGTGAATGGAAACTGCATCAGAATAGTCTGGTTATCGCTGTCGTAAAAGGTGACGGTAACAGGCTGACCGGCTTTTGCGTCATCTGCATCCAGATCGTTGCCCGGCAGATTGGTTTCCTGACTGCCGTCATTGGCGGAAATGGATGGTTCCTCCGGCGGCGCCTGCGTATTATTTTCCGAAACGGATGCATTCGCCGGCAGTGTCATTGGCTGGAGCAGCAGAAGGGCTGCCAGAAAAATGGATAGAATCTTTTTGTGTTGTTTCATTGTTTACCTCCCTCATAGTTGTTACCTTTCATTATAATGGAAGAAAGGGTATTCTACAAGAAAAGAAACCGTAAAAAGGGCTTTACAAAGTCACGGTTTTCATGTATAAGAAAGATGAAGAAGTAGGGAATTTAATTGAAGAAGTAGGAGGGTCATTATGACATTACAAAGAGAAGTGATAGAACTGAAACTGGAAGAACAGCTGGAAGGCATTACACAGTCCATGTACAGCAAATCCATTTCAGACTGCAGTGACAAAGAACTTTATTATGCAATCCTTCGCCTGACAAAGGGGATGCTGGAGATCACAGAGCCGATCAGCGGACCGAAAAAAGTTTATTATATTTCGGCGGAATTCCTGATCGGAAAACTGTTATCCAATAACCTGATCAATCTGGGCATTTATGATAAACTGAGCGGTATTCTGGAAAAGAACGGCAAGAAGCTGGCAGCGATCGAAGAGGTTGAGCCGGAACCGTCTCTTGGTAACGGCGGACTTGGCAGACTGGCAGCCTGCTTTCTGGATTCCATCGCAACACTTGGCCTGCCGGGAGATGGCATTGGTCTGAATTATCATTTCGGACTGTTTAAACAGGTGTTTAAAAATCATAAGCAGTATACAGAAAAAAATGACTGGATCGAGGATGATTCCTGGCTGACGAAAACAGATGTGACATTCGACGTCATGTTTGGTGAGCATAAGGTAACTTCACGCCTGTATGATATTGATGTAGTCGGTTATGAAAACGGTATCAACAAGCTTCATCTGTTTGATATTGAAACAGTGGATGAAAGCATTGTAAAATCAGGCATTGATTTTGATAAAAAAGATATTGATAAAAACCTGACTTTGTTCTTATATCCGGATGACTCTGATGAAGCAGGTAATCTGCTCCGTATCTATCAGCAGTATTTTATGGTCAGCAACGGTGCACAGCTTATCTTAAAAGAGCTGCGTGAAAAGAAATGTGATCTGCGTAAGATGAACGAATATGCGGTGATCCAGATCAATGATACGCATCCGACAATGATCATTCCGGAACTGATCCGTATTCTGGTAGATGAAAAGGCATTTACGATCGATGAAGCGATCGATGTAGTCAGCAAGACATGTGCTTACACCAACCATACGATCCTGGCGGAAGCACTGGAAAAATGGCCGCTTGCATATCTGGAAAAGGTTGTACCGCAGCTTGTACCGATCATCAAAGAGCTTGATAAGCGCGTTCGTGCGAAATATGACGATGAGAGAGTACAGATCATCGATAAGGACAACAGAGTCCATATGGCACATATTGATATCCATTACGGATTCTCAGTCAATGGTGTGGCAGCGATCCATACAGAGATTCTGAAGGAAACAGAACTGAATCATTTTTATAAGATCTACCCGGAGAAATTCAACAATAAGACGAACGGTATTACATTCCGCCGCTGGCTCTTATCCTGCAATAGACCGCTTGCCCGGATGTTGACTGAGACGATCGGGGATGGCTATAAGAAGGATGCGGATGAGCTGAAGAAGCTGCTGCAGTTTGAAGATGACAGCAAGGTACTTGACCGGATCGCAGCGATCAAGCATGAGAAGAAGCAGGAGCTGGCTGCATATCTGCAGGAAAACGAAGGTGTTACCGTAGATCCGAATTCTATCTTTGATATCCAGATCAAGCGTCTGCATGAGTACAAACGCCAGCAGATGAATGCCTTATATATCATACACAAATATCTGGAGATCAAGGGCGGCAAGAAGCCAAGTACACCGGTTACCTTTATTTTCGGCGCCAAGGCAGCACCTGCCTATATCATTGCACAGGATATCATCCACCTGCTGCTCTGCCTGCAGGAGCTTGTCAACAACGATCCTGATGTAAAGGATTATATGAAAGTTGTCATGGTAGAAAACTACAATGTCAGCTATGCGGAAAAGCTGATCCCTGCCTGCGATATTTCTGAGCAGATCTCTCTGGCAAGCAAGGAAGCGTCCGGAACAGGTAATATGAAGTTCATGCTGAACGGAGCAGTGACACTCGGTACAAGTGATGGCGCAAATGTTGAGATTGATGAGCTTGTCGGAGAGGACAATATTTATATCTTTGGTGAAAAATCCGAGACGGTCATCAAGCACTATGAGAAGGCAGATTATGTTTCAAAGGATTATTATGAGAAGAGCCCTGTGATCAAAGAAGCAGTGGACTTTATTGTAAGTGATGCACTTGTGAAGATCGGAGATAAGGAAAATCTGGAGCGCCTTTACAAAGAGCTTCTGAACAAGGACTGGTTTATGACACTATTGGATCTGGAAGATTATATCAGGACGAAAGATCAGGCACTGGCAGATTACGAAAAGAAAGACGAATGGAAGAAGAAAATGCTTGTTAACATTGCGATGGCCGGCTTCTTCTCATCCGACAGAACAATTGCACAATATAATGAGGATATCTGGAAATTAAAAAAAGACGAGATGTAAGGTGGCTGAACAGCTGGCAGAGAAGATCAGGGAAACCTTTTTTGTATATGCAAGATGCAGTAAGCAATGAGTAGAAAAGAAAACAGCCGGACTTAATGTCCGGCTGTAGCCATATTGGAGTTATGATAGGCAGGATCGTTTGTAACATCTGCAAGGAACCAGTCAGGCATGATGAAGGCGTTTGCGCTTTCTTCGTCCGGAAATTCCACCTCAGCCATGATGAGGTTGGACGGTGCATGGAACAGATCCAGCTCAATGACCAGATCGGACTGCTCAATCGGGATCTTGTAGCGGGTTTTGTGGATGATGACACCCTCCGCTTTCGGCAGAAGCTTTTCAAAGGCTTCCTGTGTCAGTGGCAGGTTGTATTCTTCCCGTACCATAAGCCCGCGCCCTTTGTAGGTAAAGATGTATTTGCTGTCCTGCTTGCGGATCCGCATGACGGGATCGGTGCACAGATAAGCCTGCTTGATCTCATAATGTGGATACGCGTCCAGATTATCGGGAAGTTGTCTGATCGTAAATTTACGTTCGATTTCCATGATTTTGTACTCCGTTTCAAAATGAATTTGTGGATGCATATGACAGACAGGGCATCCGCTGTTGTTACTATTATATAGGCTGGATGGTAAAAATGCGAATTATTTTTTCTGCCATAGAGCAGAAGAACAGGAGGAATCTATGAGTAAAGTATGTGTATTTCTGGCAGACGGTGTGGAGGAGATCGAAGCACTGACTGTGGTAGACATTTTAAGACGTGGCGGCGTTACGGTAGAGACGGTGTCCATTACGGACAGTAAGAGCGTCACAAGCTCACATAAGATCACGATACAGGCAGACAGGCTGCTTTCGGAGATTAACTTTGACGAGACTGCTATGATCGTTCTGCCGGGTGGAATGCCCGGAACAAAGAATCTGGAAGCCTGTGCGCCGCTTATGGAGCAGGTGGACCGGTTCCATGCACAGGGAAAGTATCTGAGCGCAATCTGTGCAGCACCGAGCATTTTCGGACATAAGGGACTGTTAAAGGGTAGAACGGCCTGCTGTTTCCCGGACTTTGAAAGTCATCTGGAAGGTGCTGTTGTGACAAAGAATCCGGTAGAGGTCTGCGATCACTTTATCACAAGCCGCGGTATGGGCACGGCAATCGAATTTGCACTTGCCATTCTGGCACGTATGCAGGATCAGGCGTGTGCGGACGATATTGCAGAGAAAATCGTATACAAACATTGAAACAGACGTCATAGAAGCTATGCGATCTGCATATAAAAAACAAAGAAAAGGGAATGAAAAACAATGTGGACGAGAAGTGAATTAAAAGAAAAAGCAAAAGCTTACGTAAAACGAAGCTACTGGCCGCTTGTGCTGGTATCTCTGATTCTGGCGGTGATCACCGGTGGATTTTCAAACGGTGGTAACAGCGGAAGAGACTATTCGACAGACTGGAGCGGTGGTGTGGACGGAGGTGATATCGCAAGCCGGATCACAGGAAACATCACAGGGATTGACTGGGCACTTGTAGGAGGCATTATGGCAATAGCCGCAGTATTCGCCGTTGCTGTGATCGCCATTGCCGTGATTGTTTCCATATTCGTACTGAATCCGATCGAAGTAGGCTGCAGAAGATATTTTATCGAAGCGGCTTATGGCGAAGTGACAATGAAAAACATCAGTGTGCTCGTGATGGCATTTAAGGACGGTAAATATGGCAATATCGTAAAGACTATGTTTTTGAAGGGGTTGTATCAGTTTCTGTGGTCGCTGCTTTTGATCGTTCCGGGCATCGTAAAAAGTTATGAGTACCGCATGATCCCATACATTCTGGCAGAAAATCCGGATGTGACGACAGAAGAAGCGTTCCGCCTGTCAAAAGAGATGATGGACGGCGAAAAGTGGGAAACATTTGTGCTGGATCTTTCCTTCATCGGATGGGCTCTTGTGGCTGGTATTACATGTGGAATTGCAGGTATTTTCTGGGTAAATCCTTATGTGAATATGACAGGAACAGCGCTTTACGAGACATTAAAGCGAAGAGCAACCGTAGATTATTATGATAAAACATTGGGCGGTTATCAAAATATATATGGCAATCCGGGCGCTTATATGGATCAGGCACCGCAGGATTATTATGAAGATGGAAATATAAGAGACTTATAAGGAATATAACAAAAAGGACAGCAGCCGCTGTCCTTTTTGCATGAAGATCTGAGGGAGTTATCTTAACTGAGATTCTTCGTAGTTCTTTACCATTCTACGAACCATCTCGCCACCGATGGAACCTGCTTCCTTAGAAGTCAGATCACCGTTGTAGCCTTCTTTTAAGTTAACACCAAGTTCAGATGCAACCTCTGTTTTGAAACGATCCATAGCTGCCTTAGCTTCTGGAACTTCCATGCTCTTAGATGATTTTGTGTTTGCCATTTTGTTCACCTCCGTGATTATATTTTTTGATCTATTTCCAAGATAAGTGTAAAACACTTACCCTGGAATCTGCTTCGCCGGATCCGTGCTTTTTATCACTTATCTTGATGTTATTATGTTCGGAATGAAAGGAAACTATAATGGTAAGTTCTGTCAGACCAAAAAGTGCATTTTTGCAAAGAAAAAGTGCTGGTAATTGCATGTTACTTGTGCTATAATCCTATAATGACTGTGAGTATGGGAAATTGTTTCTTGGCTCAGTACGAAAAGAATATTGCGTGATACGAATGAGATCACAAGCAAGGAGGAAATAGAAAAAATGAGTTTACAGATGGAAAAATTAGAGCACAACATGGCTAAGATTACAATCGAGGTACCTGTGGAAGAAATGGCAAAAGCTGTTAATGCTGCTTATTTAAAAAATAAGAACCAGATCTCTATTCCGGGCTTCCGTAAAGGAAAAGTGCCGCTTGCTATGGTAGAAAAAATGTATGGCAAGGGTGTATTTTTAGAGGATGCTGCAAATGCTGTTATTCCGGGTGCATATGACAAAGCAGTTAAAGAATGTGAAGAAGAGATCGTATCCACACCAACGATCGACGTGGTACAGTTAGAGCCTGAAAAAGCATTCATCTTTACTGCAGAAGTTGCATTAAAGCCGGAAGTTGAGCTTGGTAAATACAAAGGTGTCAAGATCGACAAAATCGAAACAGAAGTAACAGAGGACGAAGTAAATGAAGCAATCGACCGTGAAAGAAAGAACAATGCACGTGAGATTACAGTAGAAGACCGTCCGATTCAGGATGGCGATAAGGCTACGATCGACTTTGAAGGATTTGTGGATGGTGTTGCATTTGAAGGTGGTAAGGGAACAAATTACGATCTGGTGATCGGCTCTCATTCCTTTATCGATAATTTTGAAGAACAGCTCATCGGTAAGAACATCGGCGATGAAGTAGATGTTAATGTAACATTCCCGGAAAGCTATCAGGCAGAAGAACTTGCTGGAAAGCCGGCCGTATTCAAAGTAAAAGTAAACGGTATCAAAGTAGACGAGCTGCCTGAGCTGGATGATGAATTCGCATCAGAAGTTTCTGAGTATGAAACAGTAGCTGAGTACAAGGACAGCGTTAAGAAAGGACTTGCAGAGACAAAAGAAAAGAATGCAAAGGATGCAAAAGAAAAAGCAGCGATTGATGCAGTCATCGCTGATGCAAAGATGGATATTCCGGAAGCAATGATCAAGACAACACAGAGGCAGATGATGGATGAGTTCGCACAGCGTATATCCGGTCAGGGATTATCATTCGAGCAGTATCTGCAGTTCACAGGCATGACAGAAGAGCAGATGCTTGAGCAGATCAGACCACAGGCTGAGCTCCGTATCAAGTCAAGACTTGTCTTAGAAGCAATTGTAGCAGCAGAAAAAATCGAGGCGACTGAAGAAGATTTCGAACAGGAAATCGCAAAGATGGCTGAGATGTACCAGATGGAAGCTGATAAGGCAAAAGAGTTGATCGGTGAAGCCGGTAAGGCAGAGATCATGAAAGATCTTGCAGTTACAAAGGCAGCAGAGTTCGTAAGAGACAATGCAAAGGAAAGCAAAAGCAAATAAGAAATAAGACGTGTTTTATATAAGTAAGGAGGAATTACCATGAGTTTAGTACCTTATGTCATTGAACAAACAAGCCGTGGGGAACGTTCCTATGATATTTATTCAAGACTGTTAAAAGAAAGAATTATCTTTTTGGGCGAAGAAGTGAATGATACTTCTGCCAGCGTCGTAGTAGCACAGCTTCTGTTCTTAGAGGCTGAGGATCCGGAAAAAGATATCCAGATCTATATCAACAGCCCGGGCGGTTCCGTAACCGCCGGTATGGCAATTTATGATACGATGCAATATGTAAAGTGTGATGTTTCCACTATTTGTATCGGTATGGCTGCAAGTATGGGTGCATTCCTGCTCGCAGGCGGTACAAAAGGAAAACGTATGGCACTTCCGAACGCTGAGATCATGATTCATCAGCCTTCAGGCGGATCTCAGGGACAGGCTACAGAAATCGAGATCGCAGCAAAGCATATTCTGCGTACCAAGGAAAAGCTGAATAAGATTCTTGCTGCCAACACCGGACGGGATTACGAAGTGATCGCTGCCGATACAGAAAGAGATAACTGGAAGACTGCACAGGAAGCGCTGGAATATGGTCTGATCGATAAAGTTATCGAAAACAGAACGGAAATTTAAAATGTAGGAGCGTAAAAATGGCAGGAAAAAGTTCTGATACAAAAGTCAGATGTTCTTTTTGCAATAAGACACAGGATCAGGTGCGTAAAATGATCGCAGGCCCGACAGGCGTCTATATCTGTGATGAATGTGTGGATCTGTGTGCGGATATTATTGAAGAAGAGTATGAAGAGGAAGAATCCACCAATGCAGTGGATATTAACCTGCTCAAGCCGGTAGAGATTAAAGAGTTTCTGGATGATTATGTGATAGGGCAGGAGGAAGCCAAGAAGGTACTGTCTGTGGCTGTTTATAATCATTATAAGCGTGTGACCGCAGATAAGGATCTGGATGATGTGGAGCTACAGAAGAGCAATATCATCATGATCGGACCAACAGGCAGCGGTAAGACGTTTTTGGCGCAGACACTTGCAAAGATCATTAATGTACCGTTTGCGATCGCGGATGCGACGACACTGACGGAAGCCGGTTATGTCGGAGAAGATGTGGAAAATATCCTGCTGAAGCTGATCCAGGCGGCAGATTATGATGTAGAACGTGCACAGTACGGTATCATCTATATTGATGAGATCGATAAGATCACAAAGAAGAGCGAAAATGTTTCAATCACCAGAGATGTATCGGGCGAAGGTGTACAGCAGGCACTTCTGAAGATCATTGAAGGTACGGTTGCATCAGTTCCGCCACAGGGGGGCAGAAAGCATCCACATCAGGAACTGATCCAGATTGACACAACCAATATTTTATTTATTTGTTCCGGTGCGTTTGACGGACTGGAAAAGATCATTGAAAACAGACTGGACAGAAAGTCCATTGGCTTTAATGCAGAGATCGGAGAAAACGTGATCCGCGACATCAGCGATATGCTGAAGGAAGTAACACCGCAGGATCTTGTGAAATTTGGTCTGATTCCTGAATTTGTCGGACGAGTTCCGATCACGGTATCTTTGGAAGGACTGGATGAAGAAGCACTGAAGAAGATATTGACAGAGCCAAAGAGCGCGCTTGTAAAGCAGTATAAGAAGCTCTTTGAAATGGATGGCGTAGATCTTGAATTTGAGCCGGATGCGGTCACAGAGATCGCAAAGCAGGCAATGGAGAGAAAGACCGGAGCCAGAGGTCTGAGATCGATCATTGAAAAGATCATGATGGATATTATGTATGAGATCCCATCGGATGATACGATACAAAAATGTACTATTACAAAACAGGTAGTGCTGGGAGAGAGTAAACCGATCGTAGAGCATCGGGAATCGGATTCCGCAAAGAAATTAAGAGCATAAGGACGTCGCCCTGCCAGCAGGGCGGCGTTTTGCCATAAGAAAGAGAAAAATATGGAACAGATACAGAAGAAATTACCAGTGATCCCCCTGCGGGATGTCTGCGTTCTGCCCGATAATGTGATACACTTTGATATCAGCAGGAAAGCGTCTGCCATAGCGCTGGAGCTGGCAATGAGCATGGAGCAGGAAATCTTTCTGGTCATGCAGAAAGATCCGCAGATAAAGGAGCCTGCAAGAGAGGATCTGTATGAAGTCGGTACACTTGCAAAGATCAGACAGCTTATTAAAATGCCGGGGAAAATCATACGGGTATTGGTAGAGGGTGTTTGCAGAGGGCAGATAGAAGAAATAGAAGAGACAGACTGCATGTGGGCAGTCTTTACGATACAGAAAGCAGATATAGAGGCGGACGCAGAACCGGATGCGGCGACGCGGGAAGCAATGCGGCGTCAGCTGTCAGAAGCCTATACGAAGCTGCAGAGCATGCAGGACAAAGGCAACGGCGTGATCCGGCATTTGGAGGAAGTGAAAGATTTCTCTCATTTTATGGATCAGCTTGCCATGAATCTGCAAGTTTCTCCTGCAAAAAAACAGCAGGTACTTGCATGTATATCCCTGCAGGACAGATATACCTATATCGAAACATTGTTGCAGGAAGAGATCCAGGTCATGGAGATCCGCAATGAACTGAATAAGGAAGTCAAGAAAAGGGTAGAGAAAAACCAGAGAGAATATGTGCTCAGAGAGCAGATGCATTACATCCGCAAAGAGCTGGGAGAGGAAGATACCGAGTCAGATGCGGAAGCATTCCACAAAAAGCTGAAAAAGCTGCAGGCAGATGATACGGTAAAAGAACGGATCAAAAAAGAGATCGCCAGATACGAGAGGATCAGCATGAGTTCTTCGGAAAGTGCTGTAGAACGCGGTTATATCGAAACGCTTCTGGAGATGCCATGGGACAAGTGCTCGGAAGATAATACAGACATTGAGAAAGCAGAAAAGATCCTGCAGACAGACCATTACGGGCTTACAGATGTCAAAGAGAGGATTTTGGAATATCTGGCGGTCAGACAGCTTGCTGAAAAAGGAAACAGCCCTATTTTATGTCTGGTCGGACCGCCTGGTATCGGTAAAACGAGTATTGCGCGCAGTATGGCACGCGCCATGCACAAAGAATATGTCAGGATCTGTCTGGGCGGTGTCAGGGATGAAGCAGAGATCCGCGGACACAGAAAGACGTATGTAGGTGCAATGCCCGGACGGATCGTTACGGCGATCAAGCAGGCAGGTGTGAAAAATCCATTGATCCTGCTGGATGAGATTGATAAGATGAGCCGGGATTATAAAGGAGACACTGCTTCCGCAATGCTGGAAGTGCTTGACAGTGAACAGAATGAGCATTTTCAGGATCATTATCTGGAACTGCCGATCGATCTGTCGGAGGTTACTTTTATCGCGACGGCAAATGACCTGCAGGACATTGATGCGCCGTTGCGTGATCGTATGGAGATCATAGAAATTGGTGGCTATACGACAAACGAGAAGCTGCATATTGCAAAAGAACACCTCGTAAAGAAGCAGCTTTCCCAACACGGTCTTCTGGCAAAACAGCTTTCTTTCAGCGATAAAGCACTGGAGAAACTGATCCTTGCCTATACAAGAGAGGCGGGCGTCAGGGAGCTGGAGCGTAAGATCGGGAAGATCTGCAGAAAGGTGGCAGCGCAGCTTTTGAAAAAGGAAACAAAGGCTGTCCGCATTACCATTCATAATCTGTCCGAATATCTGGGAAAAGAAAAGTTCCAGCCCGAGAAGCGGGCGAAAAAAGCGGATGTCGGTATTGTACGCGGTCTGGCATGGACAAGCGTCGGCGGTGTGACACTGGAGATCGAAGTCAACGAAATGCCCGGAAAAGGCGAGATCAAACTGACCGGACAACTGGGAGATGTGATGAAGGAATCTGCAATGACAGGCATTTCTTATATCCGTTCTGTCAGCAGGAAGTATGATATCCCGGATGATTATTTTGAAACGCATGATCTGCATATCCATATTCCGGAGGGCGCAGTGCCAAAGGATGGGCCAAGTGCAGGTATCACGATGGCGGCAGCGGTCTTATCTGCGATCACACACCGGAAGATCCGTGCTAATCTTGCCATGACAGGAGAGATCACATTGCGCGGTCGTGTATTACCGATCGGCGGTTTGAAAGAAAAGCTGCTTGCAGCCAAAAATGCAGGTATTGAAAACGTATTAATACCAGTAGATAATGTAAAAGATCTGGAAGAAATAGAACAAGAAATTAAAACAGGACTTAATATTACACCTGTTACTAATATGGAAGAGGTGCTGCAGCACTCGTTCCAGAAAGGGAGCAAAGATGATTATTAAAAATGTGGCACTGGAGACAGTGTGTGGCATTACAAGTACATTACCGAAAAATACACTCCCGGAGATTGCATTTGCCGGAAAGAGTAATGTGGGAAAATCTTCGCTGATCAACGGGCTGATGAACCGCAAATCTTTGGCAAGGACTTCTGCACAGCCTGGTAAGACGCAGACGATCAATTACTACAACATCAATCAGGAACTGTATTTTGTGGATCTGCCGGGTTATGGCTATGCGAATGCTTCTGTGGAGGTAAAAGCTAAATGGGGCAAGATGATCGAGCGCTATCTGCAAAAATCCGAAATGCTCAAAGAAGTATTTCTGCTGATCGATATCCGGCATAAACCGGGTGCAAATGATGTGCAGATGTATGACTGGATCTTACATAACGGATTCAGACCGATCATCATTGCTACAAAGCTGGATAAGATCAATCGTTCTCAGGTGCAGAAGCAGATCAGGCTGATCAAAGAAACACTAAAGGTTGAGCCGGGAACACTGGTATTTCCTTATTCTGCCCAGACGAAGCAGGGCAGAGACGAATTGTATGACTTTATTGATAAAGTAGTTCTGGATAAGAAAGAGTGATGAACAATGGATTCTGTAAAACACTACCTGAAAATTTTTCTGAATTTGGTGCTCGCGGCTCTGGCAATCATATTGGCCGTTATTTTATTACCACGGCTGATCGTATTTTTTATGCCTTTTGTCGTTGGCTGGATCATTGCGCTCCTTGCCAATCCGCTTGTACAGCTTCTGGAAAAGCATCTGAAGATCAAACGAAAAGCCGGTTCCGCCTTTATTATTGCAGTAGTTATCGGCGGTGTGGCATTTCTGCTCTACCTTGCTGCTGACTTTCTGGCACAGCAGGTGATCGGATTTATCGGAAATCTGCCTTCTATGTGGGAAGCAATCGAGGCGGATCTGACACATGTTGGTGGTAGATTCCAGGTACTATACCGGCGTATGCCGCTAGATTCCAGACAACAGATCGACAGTGTGATCGAAAGCGTAAAATCTTATATGGGAAATCTGCTTGGAAATCTGAGTTCTCCAACAGTTAAAGTGGTCAGCAGGGTTGCAATGAATGTGCCAAGTATACTGATGTCTATCCTGATGGGATTGCTATCTGCTTACTTTTTTGTTGCGGAAAAGTTTCAGATCAATGCATTTTTACAGAAATGCGTACCACAGCCGGTCAAGAAGCAGTGGCAGATCGTAAAAAATACGATGACAAAGGCTTTTGGCGGCTATTTTCTGGCACAGCTGAAAATTGAAATATGGATGTATCTGCTGCTGGTGGTCGGTCTGGTGATTACCGGAACAAAATATGCGGTATTGGTGGCACTGGGAATTGCGGTATTAGATTTTCTGCCGGTTTTTGGCACAGGAACAGTACTTGTGCCATGGGCAATCATTAAAATACTGAACGGAAATTATACAACAGCGATCATTCTTCTGGTACTGTGGGGCGGTGGACAGCTGCTCCGACAGATGATCCAGCCGAGGATTGTGGGAGATTCTCTGGGTCTATCCACTTTGCCGACATTGATCCTTTTATTTATCGGTTGGCGCCTTTCCGGTGTTGGCGGTATGATTCTGGCAGTTCCGGTCGGACTTGTGCTGTATAATCTGTATAAATCAGGTCTTTTTGATACGACGATCGACAGCATCAAAATACTGGCAAGAGATCTGAGTGCATTTTGTAAGTATACAAAACAGGATTATGTGCATTATAAGAAGTATGAAAAACCGGAGAAAAAAACGGACGGGGATTGCAAAAAAGAGTAAGTTAAGGTATACTGAAGGTGACTTTTCGAAAGGAAGGATTCAGCATGGGAATTGGCGCGATCATGGCATATCAGCCATATATTTACAATACCAATACAGTCAGTGCGAAAAGCCTTGAAAAGATACAGGGTGTAAATAATGACGTATCGACTGATCATATCGAAAAGAAATCCCCTTATGTTGCAGATGTGGAGAATTCTCTTTCCTATGGAGAGACTTCTGATTTTGCCAGTGTTTTAGATGAACAGATGCATATGGGTATGCAGAATGCAATGCGCTTATTTGGAAGTGATTCTGTATATGCAGCAAATGTAACGGATTAAGGGAAGTTCAATGTATGCATAGAAACTCATGGATATACGATCCATGAGTTTTTTTAAACCGCATAATGATAGAAAACAAAAAAGAGGAGAAAACAATGAACATTTTTATCGCAATCGCATTATTGATCGTCGGCTTTGTGATGTTGACCAAAGGAGCAGACTGGTTTGTGGACGGATCTTCCGCACTTGCCTTCCGGCTCGGCATACCGCAGCTTGTGATCGGTCTGACGATCGTTGCCATGGGAACAAGTGCACCGGAGGCGGCTGTCAGTATTACCTCTGCCCTGAAAGGAAATGAAGGAATCACAGTCGGAAATGTCGTGGGAAGTAATATTATGAATATCCTGCTGATCCTTGGTATTGCATCGGTCATTGTGCCATTGGCGGTACAGAAATCAACAAGAATGATAGAAATACCCTATATGATCGCCATTACCGTTTTATTTGGTGTTTTGGGTTACACAGGAGAAATGGTAACAAGAGTGGAAGGCGGCATTTTGTGGATCGCTTTTCTGATCTATCTGGGCTATCTGCTCTGGATGGCAAAGAAAGGTAAGGAGGATAATGAGCCGGATGAAAAGCAGAAAAGCCTGCCTGTGCAGCTTTTGATGATCCTGATCGGCCTTATATGTATCGTGCTTGGAAGTGATTTTGTAGTCGATGGAGCAACCGAGATCGCAAAGGTGATCGGTATCAGCGAAAGGATCATCGGTCTGACGATCGTTGCCTTCGGGACCTCATTGCCTGAGCTTGTGACGTCTATTGCAGCAGCAAGAAGAGGCAATGCGGATATCGCGATCGGCAATATTGTCGGCAGCAATGTCTTTAATATTTTATTTGTAGCGGGTACTTCCGCGCTGATCAGTCCGATCGTATTTGAAAGTAAATTTGTGCTGGATACAGCGGTGGCAACAGCAACAGCCGTTCTGCTTCTTGTCTGTGTCTGCAATAAAGAAAGTAAATTAAAACGCTCAGGCGGCATCATCATGCTGGCTGCGTATGCAGCGTATTTTGTGAAGCTTCTGATCGGCTGACAGGCTGCAGCCTATAAATTAGGCTGCATGCTCTTGCTGATCACAGAGTGAAATGAGAACAGATCAGGACGGTTACGGGATTCAGAGTATTCAAACTGGATCCCGTACTGATTATAACACTTGGATGTCATAACAGCCATACAGTTGTAATCGCCAAGTGTCAGATAATGCTCATCAAATGGCGTGGTGCGCTCTACTGTAACCGTACGCTTGATCGTGGTAAGCTCAATATCGAGCACCTTTGTATAATATTCAAACAGTGATTTCTGCGCAATTTCTTTTGTCAGATCTTTGATAATATCTTTTCTTAACAGGTTTGTATCTACCATTTTCGCAATATCATCCAGATAACGTACCCTCTGAATAAAATAAACCTCAGTACCAACCGGGAAATCTGTCTTTTGGGAAAGCTTTTCATCCACAATAAGTTCTGTAAAGGTAATGACCTTTGTCCTGACATGGTACCCATATTTGGTAACTGTTGTTGTCAGACCTTCCATGCCCATTGCACGAAAATCATACTTTTGCTGTGGCTGTGGGGCTGTCTGTATGACGCGCACGCCTTTTCCGTGACGCGGCTGTACATAGCCCTCCATAACAAGGTGGGAAATGGCGCGGCGTATTGTATTCCGTGAGCAGTCGTATTGCTGCACTAATGTATTTTCCGGTGGGAGAAATGTACCCTCCTTATATTCTTTCCTGTCAATTTTATCTTTCAGATCTTTATAGATCAGTTCGTATTTTGATTTTGGCATAGGTTTTCCTTTCTTTACAGATACTACATATCAGTATCTGCTATAAATTGTACCACAGGTGAAAGAAGGAGACAGAGTAAAGAAGGGACAGCTTCTTTTGAAATTTGATATGGATGTGATCAAGGCACATGGGCTTGAGACGATCACACCGGTTGTATTGACAAATACAGATGATCTGCGATCTGTTTCCCTGGTAAAATCCGGCAAGGTAACAGAAAAAGATGTAATTATCAGTTTTGAGAAATAAGGAGGAAAACAAAATGAAATCATTCAATTACACAATTACAGATGAAGTAGGAATTCATGCACGTCCTGCAGGAACGCTTGCAAAAAAGGTAAAGGAATATGCATCAACAGTTGTGATCGCGAAAGGCGAGAAGAGTGCACAGGCACAGAAACTGATGGCAGTTATGAGCCTCGGTGTGAAAAAAGGCGAGACTGTTACAGTTACCGTAGAAGGTGATGACGAAGAAACAGCAGCTGCCGATCTGGAAAAATTCTTCCGGGAAAACCTGTAAAATGACTCCTAAATTACTGTTCTTTGACATCGATGGAACACTGCTTGACTACACAGGAAAAATGCCTGCCTCAGCGAAGGAAGCACTGCGGCAGGCAAGCCTGGCGGGACATCGGCTTGTGATCTGCTCCGGCAGATCGGGGCATCAGTTGTCTGACTGGATGTTTACGGATTTTGACGGCATTATCAACTGTACCGGTGCAAGAGTGATTTTTAGGCAGAATGTGATATATGAGCATTTTGTACCCTGGCTGGGAAGATGTCAGAAGAGCAAGAGAGGTGCTGGAGGCGGCAAATGGCGTTCTGGTGGCACAGACAGATGAATGCATAATCCTTTCACAGGAAAGCAGTATACTTGGAGAGGAGCCTGTTATTCTGATGGCTGAGGATATTGCACCATTAGAAACAGTACAGATGGATAAGACAAAATTACTTTCCTTTGTAACGAGACTTGGCTCTGCCAATTCGCATACTGCCATTCTTGCCAGAACAATAGGCATTCCGGCTCTTGTTGGTGTGGATATTGATCAAAAATATGAAGGAAAACTTGCAATCGTTGACGGATATGAGGGAAAATTTATTGTAGATCCGGACAGAGAAGTGCTGGCCGCTTATACAGAAAAAAAACAGCAGGATGAGGAAAAGAAAAAGCTTTTGCAGCAGCTTCGCGGAAAAGAGAATGTCACAAAATCCGGGAAAAAGATCAATCTGTATGCCAATATAGGCAGTTATGGTGATCTGGCTGCAGTTATTGAAAATGATGCAGGCGGAATCGGTCTGTTCAGGTCAGAATTTCTGTATCTGGAAAACAGTGATTTCCCGACAGAAGAAGAACAGTTTGCTGTTTACAGGAAAGTTGTGGAGACAATGGGTGGCAAGAAAGTGATCATCCGTACACTGGATATCGGGGCTGACAAGCAGATTGATTATTTCGGGCTGGAAAAAGAAGAAAATCCGGCACTTCTGCGCTTGATCAGAATGGTGACCGAAAATGGGCATAAGGAGGGCATCTGGACAGGAATCTGCGGCGAGCTTGGAGCAGATACTTCTCTGACAGCAGACTTTATTCACGCGGGAGTGGATGAGCTTTCTGTTTCACCGGGCGCAGTACTATCTGTCAGAAGAGCGATCAGAGAAACAGAATAACCGGCTGAAAGAAAAAATCAGAATACATCTGCCATGAGAGCAGGTTATATGGTATCATAAACTATATCCTTGGAAACGAGGATATAGTTTTCTGTATTTATAGGAAATTTCGATGAAATTTTTTGTGTGGACACGAAAGGAGAAGGATATGAGAACTTTTGAAGGGTATCAGAAAGGGATGAATTTAGGAGGCTGGATCTCACAGTGCAGAGTGTATGAAACACAGCATTATGACAGCTTCATCAAGGAGGAGGATATCAAGGAGATCGCGTCCTGGGGCGTGGATCACATCAGACTTCCACTTGATTATAATGTGATCGAAGAGGAAGATGGCACACCGATCGAGGAGAATTACAAGTATATAGACAATTGTATCGAGTGGTGTGGCAAATACAACCTGAATCTGATCCTGGATCTGCATAAGACAGCAGGCTATGTATTCGATGATATAGAAGGCAGTGAAGGCTTTTTTGACAATGACAAGCTGAAAGACCGCTTTATTGCATTATGGGACAAGCTGGCTGCAAAATACACAAAATACAGCGACAGGATGGCATTTGAGCTGTTGAATGAGATCGTGGATCCGGGCGTGGCGCTGAAATGGAATGCACTGGCAAAACGCGCCATGGAGACGATCCGTAAGTATAGCAAGGATGCTTATATTCTGGTAGGCGGTATCAATTATAACAGTGTGCTTTCCGTTCCGCAGCTTGATCCGCCGATGGATGATAAGATCGTATATAATTTCCACTGCTATGATCCGCAGCTTTTCACACACCAGTCCGCATACTGGCAGGATTTTATGCCAAAGGGCTTCCATACGGAGTATCCGATGACGGTGGCAGAGTATGAAAAAGCAGTAAAGGATAATCATATGCCGGATCATACAACAGAGGTCTTCAGACGGGCAGGCGTTGCAGACATGGGAATCGGCTTTTTTGACGCAATTTTCGCTCCGGCGATCGAATATGCCAAAAAGATGAATGTACCGCTGTATTGCGGCGAATACGGCGTGATAGACCAGGCTCCGGCCGACGGTACGGTAAACTGGTACAAGGATATCCATGCAGCCTTTGAAAAGCATGGCATCGGACGTGCAGCATGGACTTATAAAGAAATGGATTTCGGCCTGACACAGGAGCATGTGGCTTCCGTTAAGGAGGAACTGATCAAACTGCTGTAGTATGGTTTGCACACAAGCCATATAAGATACGTATGAAATATAAAGAGCTGGGCAGAATTTAGATTTTGTTCAGCTTTTTTATGTAGATTTCATAGATCTTACACAATTCATTCAAATATATCTGGTAATATATAGAAAATAAAAAGCAAAGAACGGGCAGCAGGCAGATGCTGTACGATTGAAGGAAAAGGGAGTAAGACATGGAGTATATAGAGGAAGCGGATTATGACAGTCTTATCATTCCGTATCAGGATGCCATGGCAAACCTGATGACGAGGCTGGACAGCCTGAATAACGATTACAGGCGTAAATACAAGAATTATCCGATCCATCATATGCAGGAACGAATCAAAAAGAAGGAAAGTATCGAAGAAAAGCTGCGCAGAAAGGGCTGCAGGGTGAGCGCAGAGGAAGCAAGGGAAAATCTGACGGATATTGCAGGGATCCGGATCATCTGCTATTTTGAAGAAGATATATATCATGTACTGGAAAGGATCAAGAGGCAGACAGACATTCTGATCCTGCAGGAGAAGGATTATATCAGGCAGGAGAAGGAAAATGGCTACAGGAGTCTGCATATCATCGTAGGAATTCCGGTTTATCATATCGATGGCATGGATTATTATCCGGTAGAAATTCAGATGCGGACGATGGCAATGGATCTCTGGGCAAGCATGGAACATCGGATCTGCTACAAAAACGAGGAGAAGATCGGAAAAGATTCTCCAAAGAAAGAAACTTTTAAAGAATTTGCAAAAGAGTTATACCAGATGGAACAAAAACTGAGTGAGATGAAGTGAGAAACTTTATCTCACTCTTTTCTATTCGTTCGGTGTTTTTAGTCTTCTCCCTGTTTTTATCGGCTTTCTCCCTTTTTTCAATTCATAGTTTGTTCTTTTTCGATTATTTTTTTCTCTGATCTATGTTTTTTTGATCTGTAGTTTGTTTTGAAATTTCAGTTAGTATATCATATGTAACGTAACGTATGGAATAAAATAATTTCCTTTATTTGATTTACATAACATCAATAACATAAGATAAAATAACAATCCTGTCCATGCAATAAAAGGAGTAGTAATACACCATATCTTGTTTGGTTTAGTCAAAAAACATACTATATTATGTCACAACAAAATGACTAGAAAATCGAAGATACAAAACTGATACCTAGGTCATAAAAAAATTGAAAAAATAAAATAGCATTTATTATAATTCAGAAAAGGAGAAAAAATAAAGAAAATGATTAGATTGTCAGCAAAATGGTGACTGAAATAGTCAATATAAAATCAGAAAAAATAACACAAATATTTAATTATACCAGTTTACATAAAGTTATACGAATGATTAAAATAACAATGATAATATTTTAAAATGCGATAAAACTACATTTCATAACGCCACAATCAGAAAAATGATATAAATATTATGTATACCTATAAATGACATGTGTATTTCATGAATAAACAGAAGAAAGAGAGAACAGAACAGAAAATACAATATGGAAAATACAGCCGCATGCCGTTGGCACAAAATTAGAAAAGGACAGGGAAAGGTATCAGAAACGAATAAAAAAACGACTGTCATGTATGGTCATAGGTTGAAAAAAGGGATATTTCTTGTATAATGAAAATGATATGTCATTAACATAGGAAAAGATTACAAATGGAGGAGTCATCAAATGGCAGACGTAAGACGGATTTATGTTGAGAAAAAAGATGCTTTTGCAGTCAAAGCGAAGGAGCTGCAGGAGGATTTGAAAAACTATCTGGGGATGACAGGCATCGATAAGGTCAGAGTACTGATCCGCTATGATGTGGAAAATATCTCAGATGAAACCTTTCAGAAAGCTTGTAAGACTGTTTTCAGTGAACCGCCGGTTGATATGCTGTACGAGGAGCAGTTCCCAATGCCGGAAAATGCAAAATGTTTTTCCGTAGAGTTTTTACCGGGACAGTTCGACCAGCGTGCGGATTCCGCGCTGCAGTGTATCCAGTTTTTAAAGGAAGATGAACAGCCGATCATCAAAACTGCTGTTACTTATGTACTGGAGGGTACAGTTTCAGATGAAGATCTGGAAAAGATCAAAGCATATTGTATTAACCCTGTAGATTCCAGAGAGACCGGTATGAAAAAGCCGGAAACACTTGTTTCTGAATATAAAGAGCCGGATGATGTCAAGATTTTTACCGGTTTTCAGGATATGGCAGAGGACGAGCTGAAGAAGTTATATGATTCTCTGGGACTTGCGATGACATTTAAGGATTTCCTTCATATTCAGAATTATTTCAAGAAGGACGAAAAACGTGATCCGTCCATGACAGAGATCCGTGTACTCGATACGTACTGGTCTGATCATTGCCGTCATACTACTTTCTCCACAGAACTGAAGGATGTAACATTCGAAGACGGTTATTATAAGACTCCGATTGAAAAAACATATAAAGACTATCTGGCTGCCAGAGAAGAAATCTTCAAGGGCAGAGATGACAAGTTTGTCTGCCTGATGGATCTTGCACTCATGGCAATGCGCAAGCTGAAAAAAGAAGGCAAGCTGGATGACATGGAAAAATCAGATGAGATCAATGCCTGCTCGATCGTTGTTCCGGTAGAGATTGACGGTAAGACAGAAGAATGGCTGATCTTCTTTAAAAATGAAACGCATAACCATCCGACAGAGATCGAGCCGTTCGGTGGTGCTGCTACCTGTCTTGGCGGTGCGATCCGAGACCCGCTTTCAGGCCGTGGTTATGTATACCAGGCAATGCGTATTACAGGTGCTGCAGATCCGACAGTTCCTGTCACAGAAACTTTAAAAGGAAAGCTTTCCCAGAAAAAGCTTGTCAGAGGCGCAGCAAGCGGTTACTCCTCCTATGGTAATCAGATCGGTCTTGCGACAGGTTATGTAAAGGAAATTTATCATCCTGATTATGTGGCAAAGAGAATGGAGATCGGGGCTGTCATGGGTGCTGCTCCGAGAAAGAATGTCATTCGTGAAAATTCCGATCCGGGCGATATCATCATCCTGCTCGGCGGCAGAACCGGACGTGACGGCTGCGGTGGCGCAACAGGTTCATCTAAGGTGCATACAACAACTTCCATCGAAACATGTGGTGCGGAAGTACAGAAGGGTAATGCACCGACAGAACGTAAGATCCAGAGACTGTTCCGCAGAGCCCAGGTCAGCAAGCTGATCAAGAAATGTAATGACTTTGGTGCAGGCGGTGTATCGGTAGCGATCGGTGAGCTGGCAGACGGACTGGTTGTTGATCTTGACAAAGTACCGAAGAAATATGCAGGTCTGGATGGTACAGAGCTTGCCATTTCCGAATCCCAGGAAAGAATGGCAGTTGTCGTAGCACCAAAGGATGTGGATGAATTCTTAGGCTATGCGGCAGAGGAAAATCTGGAAGCTGTTAAAGTTGCAACCGTAACAAAAGAGCCGAGACTGGTGCTGAACTGGAGAGGTAAGAGTATCGTAAATCTTTCCAGAGCATTTCTGGATACAAACGGTGCACATCAGGAAACAAGCGTAAAGGTGGATGTACCGAAGAAAGAAGATAACTATTTAGAAAAGATTGCAATAGATAAAGTAGAAAAGGATCTGGAGCAGAAGGATGTCAAGGCTGCTATGCTGGATACCCTGCATGACCTCAATGTCTGCAGCCAGAAAGGTCTTGTGGAAATGTTTGATGCCTCCATCGGTGCTGGCAGCGTATTTATGCCATACGGTGGACAGTATCAGCTGACAGAAACACAGTCCATGGTAGCGAAGCTTCCGGTTCTGCATGGTAAGACAGATACTGTTACAATGATGAGCTATGGCTTTGATCCATATCTTTCCAGCTGGAGCCCATACCATGGTGCGATTTATGCAGTCCTCGAATCTTTATCCAAGATCGTTGCAACGGGTGGTGATTATAAGAAGGTTCGTTTCACATTCCAGGAATACTTCCGCCGCATGACAGAAGATCCGGAAAGATGGAGCCAGCCGTTTGCAGCACTTTTAGGTGCTTATAATGCACAGATCGGTTTCGGTCTGCCAAGTATCGGTGGAAAGGACAGTATGTCCGGTACATTTAATGATATCGATGTGCCTCCGACACTTGTGTCATTTGCAGTAGATACCGCACTGCAACAGGAAATCCTGACACCGGAGCTGAAAAAGACAGGCGACGCGCTTGTATTATTTGAGATTCCGAAGGATGCTTATGATCTGCCGGAATACGATAAGGTAATGGCTTTATATGAGAAGCTGCATGCTCTTGTTGCAGACGGTACTTTGAAGGCTGCTTATACAGTAGACGGGACAGGTGTGATGGCTGCAACAGCCAAGATGGCATTCGGTAATAAGCTGGGTGTAAGCTATGCAGACAGCCTGACAGAAAAAGAGTTATTCGGTAATCAGATCGGTGCGATCGTTGCAGAAGTGGCACAGGAAGATCTTGCAAAGCTTCCGGCTTATAAACTGGTCGGCAGCGTAGCAGAAAGTGGATTTGCTTATAAGGATGCAGTTGTGACAGAAGACGATGCACTGAAGAGCTGGAGCTCCACACTGGAACGCGTCTTCCCGACAAAGGCAGAAAAAGGTACAGATCCGGTTGCTTCTCCTTTATATGAAGCAAAAGAAGTATATGTATGCAAGCATAAAGTAGCAAAACCAACCGTATTCATTCCGGTATTCCCGGGTACAAACTGCGAATACGATTCAGCAAAGGCATTTGAAAGAGCCGGAGCGGATGTCATCACAAAGGTATTTAAAAATATGTCAGCGGAAGACATCAGAGAAAGTGTAGATGCTTTTGAAAAAGCGATCAGTCAGGCACAGATCATCATGTTCCCGGGCGGCTTCTCAGCAGGTGATGAGCCGGACGGAAGCGCGAAATTCTTTGCAACCGCATTCCAGAATGCAAAGATCAAAGAAGCTGTGACAAAGCTGTTGAACGAGCGCGACGGTCTTGCACTTGGTATCTGTAACGGTTTCCAGGCACTGATTAAACTTGGTCTTGTACCATATGGCGAGATCTGTGGACAGAAGGAGGATTCTCCGACACTGACCTACAACACGATTAACCGTCATATCTCCAAGATGGTTTATACAAAGGTTGTTTCCAATAAATCCCCATGGCTTGCACAGGCAGAGGTAGGTAAGACTTATGTATCGCCTGCTTCTCACGGTGAAGGTCGTTTCGTAGCACCGAAGGAATGGATCGACAAGCTGTTTGCAAACGGACAGGTTGCAACACAATATGCGGACTTCAATGGCAATGTTTCCATGGATGAAGAGTGGAACGTCAACGGTTCTTATGCAGCTATCGAAGGTATCACTTCTCCGGATGGCAGATGCTTCGGTAAGATGGCACATGCGGAAAGACGTGACAATGCGGTAGCGATCAACATTTACGGTGAACAGGATCTGAAGATCTTTGAATCCGGTGTAGCTTACTTTAAATAGGAAGCAGAAAACAATAGCAAAACAGCCGCTTCCCTCATATAGTAAATTATGTATAGGGGGAGCGGCTATGAAGAAAAGAATCGTGCTACTGGGAGGAGATCTCAGACAGTATTATATGGCAAAATCTCTTATTCGTAAGGATTTTGCCATTTCTTATTATGGACTGAATTTCCCGCAGGAGGAACAGGGAGCACATCAGTGCAGGGATAAAGGTGCTCTGTGGTCTGCCTTGCGGGAAGCGGACGCACTCATATTACCGGATCCGGTCAGCCGGGATGGTATGACTGTCCGGGAAAATATGCTGGAGACACCCGTGCTTCTGGCAGAAGTGCTGCTGCATATGGATGGGCAGCAGCTTTTTGGCGGCAGATTTCCGGTCAATATGGTGGCGGCTGCGGCAAAAAATAACTGTCGGTTGCATGATTTCGTGCAAAATGAAAGATTACAGATCAAAAATGCAACTCTTATTGCAGAGGCTGCGTTATTGGAAGCAAAGCTGCTGAGTGATGAAATGCTGCAGGGAAGTAATTGCCTGCTTATAGGCTATACGCTAGAGGCAAGACTGCTTGTGCAGTATCTGAAAGCATTTGGTGCATATGTGACAGTTGTGTCAACGATCGGACGGCGCAGACTGGAAGCAGAGGCGTATGGCTGCGTCGGAATGGATGAGGTGCAGTTGTCGGAATCCGGTATAAAATGGAATTATGTGTTTCAGATAACAGGCGAAATAAAACTCGGGCGAAAGCTGCTCAATCTCATGCAGCCTGATACGGTGATCTTGGATCTGTCGAAAAAAGAGGACAGTGTCAATACAGTATACGGGCGGAGCCAGCATCTGACGATCCGAAAATGTACAGATCTGCCCGGCAGATATGCGGCGAAGACAGTCGGAGAAGAATATGCTGATTATGTGGCAACTGTTATTTAATTATATGATATGTAATTGGCTGATATCTTGTTAGAAAATAAAAAGAGAATAGGATAACAAAAATAAAAAACGAACAGGACGGATATGAAATCTGCCCTGTTCGTTGTCTTTGCAAAATTTTCTCCTATATGTAATTATTCTGCTGAATCACTTGCAGCATCAGCAGCATTCTCATCAGAAACTGTGTCACTTGCAGTATCTGTAGCATTCTCATCAGAAGCTGTGTCGCTTACAGTATCTGTACTATCTGTAGCATCCGTGCTGTCAGTTGCTTCGCTGTTGTTTAAAATATCCATGATATTGTTTGCAATATCTTCTGTTGAATTTTCTGAAGTTGTGCTTTGCTCGGACTGCTTCTTTGGTAATACAACATTAGTATAGTAAACCAGATAGCCACATCCGCCAACGATCAGAAGGGCGATCACAATACCGCAGATCCAGCTGATGATGCGTTTTTTCTTGGCTTTCTTTTCCAGTTCTTTTTTATTCTTTTTGGCGTTTTTGTAAGCCTCCATTTTTTTCTGGCTCATGGTAAAATCCTCTTTTCTGTTAGATATAATGGTATTTTATGAAAATCTGTTCTTATTGTAAAGAATAATTGTGAAAAAAATATGATAAATAATGGAAAAAAATATTGACAGACAGATAACGAATGCTATAATGAACATATGAACAGATATTCATATGAACATGTACTCATACAAAGGAGGGCACTATGAAGAAAATAGAAGGCGATGCTGAAAAATGTGATTGCATTCACGTACATGAGGATATCGTGGAAAAGGTAGAAGAGAAAATGCCGCAGGATGAACAGCTCGCAGATCTGGCTGAGTTCTTCCGCATCTTCGGAGATGCGACAAGGATCCGTATCTTATATGTGTTGATGTGTTCGGAAATGTGTGTCTGCGATATTGCCACACTTCTGGGGATGACACAGTCTGCAATCTCCCATCAGCTCAGGGTGCTGAAGCAGATGGATCTTGTGAAGAACAGAAGAGAAGGCAAAACCGTATTCTATTCTCTGGCAGATGGGCATATTAAGACAATCCTGAGTCAGGGAATTGAACATATCAATGAATAATAAAACAAAATCAAATCAAACGGAGGTAAGGAACATGAAAAAAACAGTTATTTTAGAGGATCTGGATTGTGCACACTGCGCAGGTAAAATCGAGGAAGCGGTAAATGAACTGAAAGACGTTGAAAAATGCAGCGTAAACTTCCTGACACAGAAGATGATCATCGATGCAGATGAAGCTGCAATGGATGGCATTTTAAAAGAAGCTAAGAAAATCGTAAAGAAAATTGAGCCGGATGTTACATTTACTGTAAAGTAAATGACAATGGTGAGGCAGAAGCAGTATCAGATATGCAGAGAATATGCAAGTATGTCTGGTAAGTGAGGACGAAGTATGACAAAGAAACTGAAAAAAAGACTCTATAGGATTATAGCGGGCGCGGTATGTTATGCAGCCTGCATGGCATTGGAAAAACTGGTACCTGTCAGTAACAACGTATTACTGATCGCGTTTCTGGTCACCTATTTTATTATAGGCGGCGATGTACTGAAAGGTGCAGCACAAAATATCATAAAGGGACAGATCTTTGACGAAAAATTCCTGATGGTGATCGCAACGATCGGTGCATTTTTAAGCAGCCAGTATCCGGAGGCGGTAGCGGTAATGCTGTTTTATCAGATCGGTGAATGGTTCCAGTCATATGCGGTCAATAAGTCCAGAAGATCGATCAAGGATCTGATGGATATCAGACCGGATTATGCAAATGTATATAATGAAGCAGGAGAGCTTGTCAGTGTAGACCCGGATGAAGTCAGCATTGGTACGACTATCGTAGTAAAGCCGGGCGAGAAGATTCCGCTGGATGGAGAGGTCATCAAGGGAGAAACTTCCTTAGATACGATGGCACTGACCGGGGAAAGCCTGCCAAGAGAGATCCATACAGGAGACGAAGTCATTAGTGGCTGTATCAACTTATCCGGTGTGATCGAGGTGAAGACAAGCAAAGAATTCGGTGAATCAACAGTAGCGAAGATTCTGAATCTGGTAGAAAATGCGACCGCAAAGAAAGCAGAAGCAGAAAACTTTATTTCCAAATTTGCAAAATACTATACCCCGATCGTCGTATTTTTAGCTGTTGCACTGGCGATCATCCCATCTATTATCACAGGCGCGTGGGGCAAATGGGTTTATCGTGCCCTTTGTTTCTTGGTTATTTCCTGCCCTTGTGCCCTTGTTATTTCTATTCCGCTCAGCTTCTTCGGTGGTATCGGCGCAGCAAGTAAAGCCGGTATTTTAGTAAAGGGAAGCAACTACTTAGAGGCACTTGCCAATGCAGAGACGATCGTAATGGATAAGACAGGCACATTGACAAAAGGACAGTTTGCTGTGACAAAGATCATGGCAGTGAACGAATCCGAGCAGCGCGTCCTCGCGTACGGTGCGTTCGCTGAGCGTTTATCCACACATCCGATCTCCAAATCCATTATGGCTGCCTACCAGCAGAAGAATGGCGATATGACAATCATGTCATCGAATGAAGCGGTAGAAGAAAAAGCCGGATTCGGTGTGATCGCGCGCAAAGACGGCGGTAAGATCGCGGTCGGTAATGAAAAGCTTATGGCACATGTACTTGGTGCAGATGCATGGGCTGCCTGCAAGGAAAAATATCTGGCAGGTGAAAAGGCATTATCCGAAGGAACGATCTGTCATGTCGCATACAATGATACATACTGGGGCTTCTTACTGATCGAGGATCAGCTCAAAGAAGATGCAGCAGACTGTGTAACAGGGCTGAAAAAAGCAGGTATGCGGCTTGTTATGCTGACAGGAGACCAGAAGGGTGTTGCAGATAAGGTGGCAGGGCAGCTTGGTATTACAGAGTATTATGCAGAGCTTCTGCCGGGCGATAAAGTAGATCATGTAGAAAAGCTGCTGGCGGAAAAGTCGGAAAAAGGCAGGCTGATCTTTGTCGGAGACGGTATCAATGATGCACCGGTGCTTGCAAGAGCAGATATCGGTATCGCAATGGGCGGTCTCGGCTCCGATGCGGCGATCGAAGCAGCGGACATCGTTATCATGACGGATGAACCGGCTAAGATCACGACAGCAATGCATATTTCCAAGGAAACTCTGAAGATTGTAAAACAGAACATTATCTTTGCAATCGGTGTAAAGGTTCTGGTACTGATTCTGGCAGCGCTTGGTGTAGCTTCCATGTGGTGGGCAGTATTTGCCGATGTCGGTGTTGCATTTATTGCGATCCTGAACGCCATGAGAGCATTAAAGCTGAAATAAATATAGGAATTTTTCAGACAGAGTATGGCGGCATGAGCTGCTGTACTCTGTTTTCTGTTATGGCGACGAGGAAAATGCACGCATTTATGCGGTGCATTTGACGACCGCTAATCAGAGTGAGATTCGCAGAGCGTATCTCGTCTCTGTGTAATAGGAAACTTTGTTCCTATTACATTCTTTATTCTTATGGCGACGAGGAAAATGATAAAATTAAAATTTCAAAAAAAATGAAAAATATATATTGACAATATGATATTCTGTGTTATAGTTGAAATAGAACAGATACAACGAGGAGGTGTCTAGTATGAATATTCAAAAATTTACACAGAAATCCCTGGAAGCTGTCAATGGTTGTGAAAAGCTTGCTTATGAGTTTGGCAATCAGGAGGTGGATCAGGAGCATCTTCTTTATAGTCTGCTTACAATCGATGACAGCCTGATCTTAAAGCTCATCGAGAAAATGGAGATTAATAAAGAGCACTTTTTAGATAGAAGTAAAGCCGCGATCGAGAAAAAGACAAAGGTCAGTGGCGGACAGATTTATATGAGCAAGGCTTTGAATGAAGTTCTTCTTATGGCAGAGGATGAGGCAAAGGCAATGGGAGACGAATATGTTTCCGTAGAGCATTTGTTCTTATCGCTGTTAAAGCATCCGAATGCTGAGATCAAAAAGCTGTTTGCGGAATACGGACTGACGCGGGAGCGCTTTTTGCAGGCTCTGTCCACAGTACGTGGCAACCAGCGTGTGACAAGCGATAACCCGGAAGCTACCTATGATACACTGGAAAAATACGGACAGGATCTGGTAGAGCGTGCAAGATCGCAGAAGCTTGATCCGGTCATTGGACGTGATAACGAGATCCGTAATGTGATCCGTATCCTGTCCCGTAAGACGAAAAACAATCCGGTACTGATCGGTGAACCGGGTGTCGGTAAAACGGCGGTTGTAGAAGGTCTGGCACAGCGTATCGTCAGAGGCGATGTACCGCAGACCTTAAAGGATAAAAAGATCTTTGCGCTGGATATGGGCGCACTTGTTGCAGGTGCCAAATATCGTGGTGAGTTTGAAGAGCGTCTGAAAGCTGTGCTGGAGGATGTCAGAAAGAGCGAGGGACAGATCATTCTGTTTATTGATGAGCTGCATACGATCGTCGGTGCAGGCAAGACAGACGGTGCACTTGATGCCGGCAATATGTTAAAGCCGATGCTGGCGCGTGGTGAGCTGCATTGTATCGGTGCGACGACACTGGATGAATACAGACAGTATATTGAGAAGGATGCAGCACTGGAACGTCGTTTCCAGACCGTTATGGTCGAAGAGCCTACGGTGGAAGATACGATATCCATCCTGCGTGGTTTAAAAGAGCGTTATGAAGTATTTCATGGTGTGAAGATCATGGATAACGCACTTGTCAGTGCGGCAGTTTTATCGAACCGTTATATTACGGACAGATTTTTGCCGGATAAAGCGATCGACCTTGTCGATGAGGCATGTGCCCTGATCAAGACAGAGCTGGATTCCATGCCGACCGAGCTGGATGAAATGCGCCGTAAAGTGATGCAGATGGAGATTGAGGAAGCTGCGCTGAAGAAGGAAGATGACAGTCTTTCCAAAGAACGACTTGCCAACCTGCAGAAGGAACTGGCAGAACTGAAAGAGAAATTTAACAGCCAGAAAGCAACCTGGGAAAACGAAAAGAATTCCGTACAGAGGCTGCAGAAAATGCGTGAGGAGATCGAGTCTGTCAACAACGAGATCCAGATCGCACAACGGGAAGGCAATCTGGAGAAAGCCGCAGAGCTTTCCTATGGCAAACTGCCAAATCTGAAGAAGCAGCTTGAAATAGAAGAGGAAAAGGTAAAATCAGAGGATCTTTCTCTTGTGCATGAAAATGTCAATGAGGAAGAAATCGCAAAGATCGTATCCCGCTGGACAGGCATTCCGGTTGCAAAGCTGACGGAAGGAGAACGGAATAAGACACTGCATCTGGATGACGAGCTTCATAAGAGAGTCATCGGACAGGATGAAGGTGTGACAAAGGTGTCAGAAGCTATTATCCGTTCCAAAGCAGGCATCAAGGATCCGACAAAGCCGATCGGTTCGTTCCTGTTCTTAGGACCTACCGGTGTTGGTAAGACGGAGCTTGCAAAAGCGCTTGCTGCCAGCCTGTTTGATAATGAGAATAATATGGTGCGTATCGATATGAGTGAGTACATGGAGAAATACTCTGTGTCACGTCTGATCGGAGCACCTCCCGGATATGTCGGTTATGAGGAAGGTGGTCAGCTGACAGAAGCAGTCCGCCGCAGACCGTACAGCGTTGTTTTGTTTGATGAGATCGAGAAGGCGCATCCGGATGTATTTAATGTGCTTTTGCAGGTACTGGATGATGGTCGTATCACAGATTCACAGGGCAGAACGGTAGATTTCAAAAATACCATTCTGATCATGACATCCAATATCGGTGCATCCTATCTGCTGGATGGCATCAATGAGGATGGTACGATCAAGCCGGAGGCAGAGGCAGCAGTCATGAATGACCTGCGTAATCATTTCAGACCGGAATTTTTAAATCGTCTGGATGAGACAATCCTGTTTAAACCACTGACTAAGAGCAACATCAGTGGCATCATCAATCTGCTCGTAGATGATCTGAACAAACGGCTTGCTGATAAGGAGATCTCCATCAGGCTGACAGATGCAGCCAAGCAGCATATTGTGGAAAACGGATATGATCCTGTTTACGGGGCAAGACCGCTCAAGCGTTATATGCAGAAATATGTGGAAACACTGTCTGCAAAGCTGATTCTGGAGGATAAAGTAAAGCCGAAGGACACGATCGTGATCGATGAAAAAGACGGCGAGCTGACAGCTTATTGCGAGAGCTTTGCCTGAGCAAAAAAACGGGAAGAAAATCGTTTGATTATCTTTTAAAATCAATGGTTTCATGGTAATCTATAAGAGAGCCTTAGCTATTTATGCGGAAGCGTTATGGCTAAGGCTCATTTTGTATAACCAAAAAATTTTTTGGTTATACAAAATGAGCCGGAAGATGAACAGGGGTGAGACGATGATACCAAAAGATCCGGTTATGCTGCTGAGCTTTGTGAATCTGAAGCTGCGTGATTATTACAGCAGTCTGGACGATATGTGTGACGGACTGGATGTCAGCAAGCAGGAGATTACAGAAAAGCTGGCGCAGATCGATTATCATTATGATGCAGGCAGAAATCAGTTCTGTTAAAGTGAAATGGGTTTGATGTATAGGGTGAGTTATGGGAGAGAAAAAAATGCAGATGGTAGTGAAAAACGGAGGAACGTTTTCTCTGAATGCAGGGGAAAGCGTTCTTTCTGTGCTGAAAAAGAGGAATCTTGCGACATTTTCCAATTGTGGCGGGCATGGAACCTGCGGAAAATGTGCGGTGCGCTTTTTGAAAGGAGCGCCGCTTCCGCTGCCGGCGGACCGGAAACGGTTTTCGCCGTCGCAGCTCAGAGAAGGGTACAGGCTGGCATGTCTGGCAAAGCCTGCTCAGGATTGCATCGTGGAAATGGCATTTGAAAAGGAGAAGGAATTTATTCTGACTTCCTCAGCGCTTCCGTCGGATGCACTTTCTTCACAGATGAAGTCACAGGTGCTTCTGCGGGAAGATCCGGAGCAGTATGGAGATACCTTCGTTATTGCCGATCTGGGAACTACGACGATCGTTCTGCAGCTTGTGGAGGCGGAAAGCGGGCGTGTGATCGATACGTATCGGGCACTGAATCCGCAGCGGCAATACGGAAGTGATGTGGTCAGCCGTATGGAACATGCACTTGCCGGAATGGATCATCTGCTGGCTGACTGTGTCCATTATCTGTTGGAGGGCGCAGTGGAAAAGTGGCTGCAGGCAGGATTTTCTCCATTGTTTGTAGTGCTTGCGGGAAATACAGTCATGGATCATCTGCTGCTGCATATGGATGTGAGCGGGCTTTCCCATGCACCGTTTACACCTGTGACGACCGAGCAGGTTGTCACAGACATTGCAATGCTGAAATGCTACGTGATGCCCGGTATTTCCGCGTTTGTCGGTGGTGATATCATGGCGGGCATGCTTTCCGTACGGGAGCAGATGCGGAAAGAGAAGGTAGAGAAAGCACTTTTGATCGATCTGGGAACAAACGGAGAGATGGCACTGATCGATAAGGATAGGACGGTATGTACGGCGACTGCTGCAGGTCCGGCTTTTGAGGGAGGCGCAAGTGCCAATGTACCGGGAACGGATATGATCGCACTGGTAGCGCGTATGTTATCCTGTGGTATTATTGATGAAACAGGGCTGATCTGCGAGGAATACTTTCATAATGGGGTAACCGTGGATCATGTCTGCATCAGGCAGGAGGATGTCCGGGGGCTGCAGATCGCCAAAGCTGCTGTTTATGCAGGTATTCATGTACTGCTTGAAACAGCGGGCTGCAGAATAGAGGAGCTTGAGCGGGTTTATCTCGCAGGCGGTTTTGGATATCTGCTGGACGGAGAAAGTGCGATCCGGATCGGACTATTGCCTGTACAGCTGCGCGGAAAGATCACGGCGGTCGGCAATACAGCGCTTTCCGGTGCTTATGAGTATGGCAGGCTGCTTATGAACGGACGTGCAGAGCAGGAAACGGCCATGATCAAGAAGCAGACAGAAAGTATCAACCTGGCGGAGCAGGATGCTTTCCAGACATGCTATCTGCAGGCAATGTCATTGATGGAAATGGCAGAATAAAGAGAAATACAGAGTTGGAGAAAGGTTATGTTATTTCAGGATTTTTACAAAGGAAGAGCATTTGATGCATATACATATTTTGGTGCACATATAGAGGGAACGGGTGTCTGGTTCCGTGTTTATGCACCGGCGGCAAAAGCTGTTTATGTGATCGGCGATTTTTCAGACTGGAATAGGATCCGGATGGATCACGGCTACGACGGTGGCGTTTTTACCGCGTATGTAGAGGGTGCAAAAGCAGGACAAATGTATAAATATCTGGTGGAAGAACAAAGTGGAGCGGTACGCGAACATTGTGATCCATACGGCTTTGCAATGGAAAAACGTCCGGCATTTGCATCGATCATTACGGATCTGTACAAGTACAGGTTTGCAGATGAGGAATGGATGGCAAAACGGGACAAATGCTATGACAAACCAATGAATATATATGAATTGCATCTGGCATCCTGGAAAAACAAAAAAGCAGTCAGGGAACGCAAAGAGGGAGAAGAAATGTACTTCCCGACGTACGAGGAAATTGCAGGTGAGCTGATCCCATATCTGAAAGAAAACCATTTTAATTATATCGAAATGTTACCGCTTGCAGAGCATCCGGCAGATTGCTCCTGGGGCTATCAGGATACCGGATTTTATGCGCCGACGGCAAGATATGGTGCTCCGGACGGGCTGAAAAAGCTGGTTGACAGCTGCCATCAAAATGACATAGGCGTCATACTTGATTTCGTGCCAATTCATTTTGCAATGGATGATTATGGGCTGAGACGTTTTGACGGAACGGCACTTTATGAATATGATAACAAGGATGTCGGTGAAAGCGAGTGGGGGACATGCAACTTTAATCATTCCCGCGGAGAGGTTGCAAGCTTCTTACAGTCCAATGCCAATTACTGGCTGCAGGAGTTTCATTTTGACGGAATCCGCATGGATGCGATCAGCCGCGCCATTTACTGGATGGGAGACCCGAAGAGAGGGATAAACGACAGAAGTGTCGCATTTATAAAAGAGATGAATGCGGGGCTTCACAGCTTAAACCCGACTGCAATTTTAGTGGCGGAGGATTCAACCAATTTCCTGAAGGTAACAGCACCTGTGGAATATGACGGACTGGGCTTTGATTATAAGTGGGATATGGGATTTATGAATGATACACTGGATTATTTCCGCCTGGAGCCGGTATACAGACCGGCAAATTATGATAAGCTTGCTTTCTCCATGCAGTATTTTTACAATGAATTGTATCTGCTTGCTTTTTCACATGATGAAGTTGTCCATGGAAAAGCAACGATCGTCCAGAAAATGTGGGGCGATTATGAGCAGAAATTCCCGCAGGCAAGAGCCTTATATGCCTATTTTTATACCCATCCGGGCAAGAAACTGAATTTTATGGGCAATGAGATCGGTCAGCTTCGGGAATGGGATGAAAACCGGCAGCAGGACTGGGATATGCTCGGATATCCGATGCACGACAGCTTTTATCACTATTACAGAGAACTTAGCAGGATTTACACCACCTGTCCTGCTTTATATAACGGAGAATACAATCCGAACTGTTTCCGCTGGTTACAGGTGCATGCAGCACAGTTTTCCACCTATGTATATGAAAGACGCGCCGAGGGGCAGTCGGTGATTGTCATGTTAAACTTCTCGGATCAGTACTGGAGCAGTTTTTCTTTTGGATATGACAGGAATGTCACACTGAAAGAACTGATCAACAGTGACTGGGAAGAGTACAGTGGAAAAACAAAACATTCAGATATGAAGGTGCTTGTGCAGGAGCAGGTGTATGATGGAATGCCATTTCGCATCAGCACAGATATCGCACCGTTTTCTGCCAGAATATTTTTGGTGAAAAAGGGCTTGTAATTTTCGAACACATGTTTATAATAAGAATATAACTCGAACAAATGTTCTTTATATAAACAGGTGGGAAGATTATGATCGTTTTGGAAGATTTGGAAATTGAAAAGAAGCTGGAGATCTTATCCGATGCGGCGAAATATGATGTGGCTTGTACTTCAAGCGGCGTAGAGCGTAAAGGCAGTCAGGAAGGCATGGGAAATGCGACGCATTGTGGCATCTGTCACAGCTTTGCGGCTGATGGCAGGTGTATTTCTCTATTGAAGGTTCTGATGACCAATGAATGCATCTATGACTGCAAATACTGCATCAACCGCCGCTCTAATGATACAGTCCGTACATCGTTTACGCCGCAGGAACTTTGCGGGCTGACGATCCAGTTTTATCGGCGCAACTATATCGAGGGGCTCTTTTTGAGCTCGGGGATCAGGCGTTCGCCGGATGAAACGATGGAGCAGATCTACCGGGTTCTTTTTTTGTTGCGCAGGCAGTATCATTTCAACGGCTATATTCATGTGAAGGGCATTCCGGGCGCATCTGCAGAGCTTGTGCAGGCAGTCGGGTATCTGGCAGACCGCATGAGCCTGAATCTCGAGCTGCCGACCGCACAGGGGCTGCAAAAGCTGGCACCGGGCAAGACACGGGAAAAGATCCTGACACCGATGCGTCAGATACAGAATGGTATCAGGGAGCAGAAGCTGCTGTTGACGGATGGCGGCCGGATAGCAAAAAAGCCGGACAATGGCAGCAGTCTGTATCTGCCAGGGGATGGGCAGATATTGCGTGAAAAGAGCAGCTACGGTGTCAGCACAAGCAGTGGAAAGCAGGAGCGTTTTGTGCCGGCGGGACAGAGTACGCAGATGATCGTTGGCGCAACGCAGGAGAATGATTACCAGATTTTGACGATTGCTGAGTCTTTATATCGGAAGTTTGAACTGAAGCGTGTCTTTTACTCTGCTTATGTGGCATTGAATGAAGATAAAGATCTGCCGCAGGTAGGCACAAAGCCTCCTTTGCTCCGTGAGCACCGTCTGTATCAGGCGGATTTTTTACTGCGCTTTTACGGGTTTGCGGCAAAGGAGCTCTTGTCAGAGGAAAAGCCGAATTTTAATGTGTATCTGGATCCGAAGTGTGACTGGGCGATCCGGCATCTGGAATATTTTCCTGTTGAGATCAACCGTGCAGGTTATGAAATGCTGCTCCGCGTTCCAGGGATCGGGGTGAAATCAGCGCAGCGGATCATGCGGGCGCGCAGATCGGCAAAACTGGATTTTGACCAGTTGAAACGGATCGGTGTGGTACTCAAGCGGGCACATTATTTTATTACCTGCAACGGGAAAATGCTCTATCATACAAAGATTGAGGAAGATTATATTACCAGAAGGATCTTGGAGCTCGATCATGCCAAAAACTGGCAGATGGACTATCAGATGACTTATCGGCAGCTTTCTCTTTTCGATGACCGGAAGGAGGGGTTGACGGGATGATCACTTATCTTTGTGAGGATACGCCGGAAGGCATTTTTACGGCGGTCTATGATGCATGGGCGGCAAAGATCCCGGATGACAGGCTTCATCTGATGACGGAGCAGGAAATGAATTTCAGTCTGTTTACGGAATACCGGCAGGTGGAGACGGATCAGGGAAAAGCAGTCAAGGTGGCACGTTCCATCCGGCAGAAGATCGCAAATGAGGCATATATACAGGTGTATTATGCATCCTTGTCAAACGAAGAAGACAAGGTGGATGCAATCTACCATTTTTTAAAACAGGGCTTCCGGTATGGAGCGCGCGTTCTGGATATGCATGGTCTTGTGCAGGTATGCAGAGTATATGAGCTGTATCGGTCGGTAAGCAATGAAAATCAGAAATACAGAGGCTTTGTAAGGTTTGCGGAGATTGGCAGGCAGGGGCGTAAGATACTGCTTGCCAGGATCCGCCCGAAGAATCAGCTTCTGCCGCTTTTGGGACAACACTTCGCAGACCGGTTTGGGCAGGAAAATTTTGTGATCATAGATGATGAAAGGGCAATGGGATATTTTCATGGAGAGACGGCTTTTCTCTCCAAGGTGGATATGGCGCAGATAGACAGACTGTGGCAGGGGCAGCGTGATACGGCGTATGAGGAACTGTTTCAGACGTTCTTTCGCAGCATTGCCATCAAGGAGCGGGAAAACTATGTTTGCCAGAGGACGATGTGCCCAATCCGCTACAGGGATTATATGGTGGAGTTTTCCGGGGGAAAGGCAGATGAGGAAACACAGATGGCTGGCGGCAGGTTACAGATGGTGGAAAACAGAACAGAATCAATGGGGACAGGCACAAAACAGATGGGGAGTCATAAGATACAGGGAGAACACAAAGCATAGAGAAGCCTGCTATGGGAAAAAACACAAAATGGAAAAATTATGTCTGGGCAGGTACTCTGGCAGCAGCATTACTTGTCTGTCGGCTCGCACTCTGGCGTCTGCCCGAAAGAACTGTCGCATGGGCAGAAGATACGGTGCCAAAGCGCGTGGCACTTACTTTTGACGACGGTCCTTATCCGAATCTGACGAGACAGCTTTTGGACGGACTGCGGGAACGCGGCGTAAAAGCCAGTTTTTTTGTGGTGGGTGAAAATGCAAAGGCTTATCCGGATGTGATCGAAATGATGTATGAGGACGGACATCTGATCGGGAATCATACCTATCACCATGTACAGCTGACTGAGGTCGGAGAAGAGAAGTTTAAAGAAGAGATCCGTATGACAAATGCGGTGCTTTCTGAGATCACCGGAGAGACACCGGCCTTTATCAGACCGCCGTACGGGAGCTGGAATAAAAAGTACGAGGAAGAATTAAATCTTTTTCCTGTTTTGTGGACGGTGGATCCGCTTGACTGGTGCTGTAACAGCAGTCAATGTGTTTATCAAAGAGTAGTGACGACTGTGAAGGAAAATGATATTATATTGTTGCATGACTGCTATGAGACATCTGTGACTGCTGCACTTTCAATCGTAGACAGCCTGCAGGCACAGGGCTATGAATTTGTCACAGTAGACGAACTGCTGCTGGAGTAGTGCCGTGAAAATAAATATCATAGCAGGTCATATGATCATTGCACGGAATACGAGCCGGAGTATCAGAGCAGGCAAAGCAGAAAGAAGGCATAAAATGGATTTGTTTGAATATATGAGACAGAACACAATGGAAAAGGAGTCACCGCTGGCAGCGCGTATGCGACCGACGACATTGTCGGAAATTGTGGGACAGCGTCATATCTTGGGAGAAGACAAGCTGTTATATCGTGCGATCAAGGCGGACAAGCTCAGTTCCCTGATCTTTTACGGACCGCCGGGAACAGGTAAGACAACGATTGCCAAAGTGATCGCCAATACGACAAGTGCGGACTTTACACAGATCAACGCAACTGTGGCAGGCAAAAAGGATATGGAGGATGTTGTTGCAAAGGCGAAGGATACAATGGGGATGTATCAGAAAAAGACGATCCTTTTTATTGATGAGATCCACCGTTTTAACAAAGGACAGCAGGATTATCTACTTCCGTTTGTGGAGGACGGAACGATCATTCTGATTGGTGCGACAACGGAAAATCCATATTTTGAGGTAAATGGAGCTTTGCTGTCGCGTTCTATCATTTTTGAACTGAAGCCGTTGGAGCAGGAGGATATCAAGGATCTGATCATGCGGGCACTTACAGATGAAAAAAAAGGGCTTGGCAGCTATCGGGCGGAGATGGATGCGGATGCACTGGAATTTTTGGCGGATATGGCAGGCGGTGATGCAAGACATGCACTGAATGCGATCGAGATCGGTGTTCTGACGACGCAGCGCAGCGAGGACGGAAAGATCCATATTACATTGCCGGTTGCTTCCGAATGTATCCAGAAACGTGTTGTGAAATATGACAAGACAGGAGATAATCATTACGATACGATATCTGCGTTTATCAAGAGTATGCGCGGTTCAGATCCGGATGCAGCAGTTTATTATCTGGCAAAGATGCTGTATGCGGGAGAAAGCGTTACGTTTATAGCGCGCCGTATGATGATTTGTGCGGCGGAAGATGTGGGAATGGCGGATCCGAATGCCATTCAGGTTGCAACCAGTGCAGCACTTGCGGTAGAACGTGTCGGTATGCCTGAAGCGCAGATCATCTTATCGGAAGCAGTGATCTATATTGCGACCGCACCAAAGAGCAACAGTGCCAACAATGCAATCGCTGCAGCTATGGATTGTGTCAGAAAGACAGGAAATCTCAAAGTGCCGACGCATCTGCAGGATTCCCATTATAAGGGCGCTGCAAAGCTGGGACATGGGCTGGGTTATCAGTATGCACATGATTTTGATAAGCATTATGTACAGCAGCAATATCTGCCGGATGAGCTGACAGATTCTGTTTTTTATGAACCGTCAACAATGGGCTATGAAAGTAAAGTACAGGAGCATATGAAATGGTTAAAAGAAGAAAAGTAGACCGGCGGATGGTCGTCATTTCGCTGGATGCAGTCGGAGCGAGAGATCTTGCTTATTTAAAAACATTACCGAATTTTCAGAAGCTGCGTGCACAGAGCGGGTATTGTGACCATGTGGAAAGTGTCTATCCATCCATTACGTATCCGGCGCATACGTCGATCGTGACAGGGAAAAAACCGCTGCATCATGGTGTTGTCAACAATCTGCAGCTGCAGCCCGGCAGAAAGAGCCCGGACTGGATGTGGCAGAAGCATTTTATCCATGGGAAGACTTTGTATGAAGCTGCGGCAGAAAAAGGATACGTCACAGCATCTATCCTATGGCCGGTGACAGGGAAAAGCGGGATCCGGTATTGCGTACCGGAAATATTTGCCAATCACTGGTGGCAGAGCCAGGTCATGGTATCGGCAACAAATGGACCGGTGCTGTATCAGATCGAGCTGTTAAAGAAGTTCGGACATCTGATGGATGGTATCAAACAGCCACAGCTTGATAACTTTGTTTATGCAGCAGCAGATTATACGATACGCAAATATGATCCGCAACTGTTTCTGATCCATCTGACGGATGTAGATACCAACAGACATTTGTACGGACTGGATGCACCACAGATCAAGGAAGCATTGGATCGTCACGATGAAAGACTGGGTGGCATTTGCCGGGCGCTTGCTGAAACAGGAGACATGGAGAAAACGACAATCGTTGTGCTCGGAGATCATTGCCAGATGGATACCCATACAGTATTATATCCGAATTATTATCTGAAAAAAGCGGGGCTGATCCGGGCGACAGCAGACGGAAAGATCAAAGACTATGATTTTATCGCGCAGCACTGTGACGGCAGTTGTTATATTTATGCCGGAAAGAAACTGAAAAAACAAATGACAATCATGTCGGCAGAGGAAAAGGAAGCAGTGATGAAGCATCTGAGAAGCTGCCTGCAGAAAATACCGCATCTGCATGAGATATTTTCCAGAAAGCATGCAGCTGCTCTGGGGGCGGACGGTGACTGCATCTGTATGTTAGAAGCAGAGCCGGGATATTACTTCCAGAATGGCATGGAAAAACCACAGGAAGACGTCGGTCAGATGCAGGGGGAACGAATGCTGGCAACCCATGGGTATCTGCCGGCATTACCGGAATATGAAACCTTCTTTATGATGAGCGGATATGGTGTCAGTCAGGGAGAAATTCCTAAAATGTATTTATGGGATGAAGGACCGACACTTGCGTCAGTTCTTGGTGTAGACCTGCCTGATACGGATGGCAAAATAATAGAGCAGCTTTTAAAATAGCTGCTCTATCAAAAACTGATATACATCCTGGCTTTTGCGTTCCCATTTTTCACAGATAGACTGGGCAATCGTTTCTGTCGGAACAGAGATCGTCAGATCAAGCAGCGTCACATGCTTTTCTCTGGCAATCAGATGGGCTTTGTATTCGCCGTCGGTGCCTTTGAAGAACTCGCTGCTTAAAGAAGCTTCTTCTTTTAAAGAAATGGATTTTTCCTGCAGGTAAGTCTCGATATCTTTTTTGATCTCCGGTGAAATTCTGTTTTCAAAAAATCCCAGTGTTGTTTTCCCTTCTTCGGTGATCAAAAGCTGTGTCCGGTTACGGATCGTGCGTTCCATGATCATATTGCTGTCCCGCAGCTGTGCCAGAACGGATTGCAGGTTCATATATGTCGTATATTCTTTTTCTAATATAAAGTCCGTGATCTGTGCTTTGGTCAGTGGAAAATCTACGCGGTTCAGCATATAAAGCACGATCAATTTATAAAGTGTCAACGGATCCTGTGTCATGGATACCCTTCCTTTCTATAAATGTCATGCATCAAAGATGCATGATGTAGCCCCGCCCCATCTGCGAAGCAGATTTATAATGGGCGGTGGTTCCCGAAATCTTTCCCCTGATAATGCCCGCCTGCTTTTAGTGCTTTATGCAGGCTGTTTAAAACATCACGTTTCTGCAGACTCCAGATAGGTGCGATCAACAGATCTTTTGGCCCATCGCCGGTGACTCTGTGCAGAACAATTGCAGGGTTTAAATGGTCAATGCAGCTGCAGAGCAGATCGATATAAGCTTCTTTTGAAAGACAGGAAAAAACGCCGCGCTCATATTCTGCCGCTAAATCTGTACCGCGCAGGACATGTAAAAGCTGCAGCTTGATCCCAAAGATATTTTTATGACTTAAGTAGTCAATGGTGGCGAGCATATCTGCCCGTGTCTCTCCCGGAAGTCCCAGAATGACATGGACGATCACGGGAACGGACATTGTCTGCAGCGTCTCAAGCGCTTCTTCAAAACAAGAGAGCGGATAGCCGCGGCGGATATAAAGAGCTGTTTTTTCATGGACAGATTGCAGCCCCAGCTCTATCCAGACAAATTTATCCGGAAATTCCATCTGGCATTGTTTTATCACATCGAGGACAGGAGCGGGCAGACAGTCCGGTCTTGTGGCAATAGAGATCCCGATGATCTTCGGATGGGAGAGCGCCATATGATACAAGGCATACAGTCGTTCAGGTGCTGCATACGTACCGGTGTATGCCTGAAAATAGGCAATAAAACGCTGCCCGGTCTGCTTGTTGCCAAAACGGGCAAGTGCCTGTGCGATCTGCGCATCGATAGAACTGTTCTGACGAATAGCAGTGGCGAATTCACCACTGCCGCCTGCAGAGCAGAAGATGCAGCCACGCGTGCCACACGTTCCGTCTCTGTTGGGGCAGGTAAATCCGCCATCCAGTGCAATCTTATATATTTTTTCGCCGTATTTCTTTTTTAAATAGGCATTCAGGCTCTGGTACGGCTTATACAAAGCCTCCTCCCGGAGCTGGCTTTCTATCGGATCAGATGTGTGATTTGACAGCATTTGCAACAACCTCCGCAACACGCGGATCAAAAGCCTGTGGCATAATATTGTCATCACTGAGTTCATCATCGGAAACAAGAGAAGCAATGGCGAGTGCGGCAGCAAGCTTCATATCTTCTGTGATCTGTGTGGCACGACCTTCTAAAGCACCCTTGAAAATACCCGGGAATGCAACAACATTATTGACCTGATTCGGGAAATCGGATCTGCCTGTACCAACGACTCTGGCTCCGGCTGCTTTTGCAACATCAGGCATGATCTCAGGAACCGGATTTGCCATGGCAAATAAGATGGAATCCTGATTCATGGATTTTACCATTTCGGGCGTCACAATATTCGGAGCGGAAACACCGACAAAGATATCTGCACCCTTTAAAGCATCGGCAAGAGATCCTGTTTCATTATTTGGATTGGTTACCTCTGTCATTTTCTGCTGCATCCAGTTGAGGTTTTCGGAATCCTTTGAAATGATACCTGCCTTATCACACATGATCACATTCGGGAAACCATAAGTAAGGAGCAGTTTCGTGATTGCGACACCGGCACTTCCCGCACCGTTGATAACAACCTTGCAATCCTCTTTCTTCTTATTTACAACCTTTAAAGCATTGATAATACCAGCAAGTACGACAATTGCTGTTCCGTGCTGGTCATCATGGAAAACAGGGATGTTCAACGTCTGTTTCAGACGTTCTTCAATCTCAAAACATCTGGGAGCACTGATATCCTCCAGATTGATACCGCCATAGTTTGGCGCAAGGTAAGTGATGGTTTTGATCAACTCTTCCGTGTCTTGTGTATCCAGACAGATCGGTACGGCATTGACATTGCCAAATTCCTTGAACAGAACGCATTTTCCTTCCATAACAGGCATGGCGGCGAGCGGGCCTATATTACCAAGACCGAGAACTGCGCTGCCGTCTGAGATAACGGCGACCGTGTTTGCCTTCATTGTATATTTATAGGCAGCTTCCGGATCCTCTGCGATCACTTTACATGGTTCTGCAACACCGGGGGTATAGGCAAGTGCAAGATCTTCTCTTGATTTGACAGATGCCTTTGCAGTAGTTTCCAGTTTACCGTTCCATTGTTCATGCAGCTTTAATGCCAGCTCTTTTGATGCCATTTTATTATCCTCTTTCTTTGCTGTAATGTGATAATTGATTGATTTACAATTACCTATAATGATATAACATCTTTTTGAGGTCTGCAATCCTTTACCACAAGAAAATGTAAAAAGTACTTTACTATTTAAAGTTATTTGTTATACTATAGAAGCAAATCGTAATGCGGAATGTTCTTTCTTATTTCATATTGTAGATGTGTGCAGTTATATGCAGACGAAATCCCCAATGAGTTTAGAATCGAATATAATATGCAAATAACGGAGCAGATGGTGGGATAAAATCTGGCTGGAACAGGAGGTAATAAAGTTAATGAGAGAAAAGTATGAATCTCTGGCATTAGCGGATTTAAAAGAAATTGCAAAATCCAGAGGAATCAAAGGCGTGTCCACGATGAAAAAAGCGGATGTTGTGGAAGCAATGCTTGCAGAAGATGAAAAAAGCAAAATAAATCCGGAAAAGCTCAGTTCGGATCTGGACAGCGGAATGGAAGTTGGCGGAATCCTGGAGGTAATGCCGGATGGATACGGATTTATCAGAAGTGCAAATTATCTGCCAGGTGAAAATGATGTGTATGTGGCACCGAGCCAGATTCGTAAATTCGGGCTGAAGACCGGTGATATTGTTACCGGCAATACAAGAGTGAAGACGCAGGGAGAAAAGTTCAGTGCATTGTTATATGTCAAAAAGATCAATGGACTGCATCCGGCGGAACTGGAGCACAGGATCAGCTTTGAAGATCTGACGCCGATCTTTCCGGATGAAAGACTGAAGATGGAAACAAAAGGATCTTCCATTGCCATGCGCATCATGGATCTGATCAGTCCGGTCGGTAAAGGACAGCGTGGTATGATCGTATCACCGCCAAAGGCAGGTAAGACAACCCTCTTAAAAGAGGTTGCAAAATCCATTAAGGCAAATAATCCGGATATGCATCTGATCATTCTTCTGATCGATGAAAGACCGGAGGAAGTGACAGATATCAGGGAAGCGATCGAAGGACCGAATGTAGAAGTGATCTACTCTACATTTGACGAATTGCCGGAGCATCATAAGCGTGTATCCGAAATGGTAATTGAGCGTGCAAAGAGACTGGTAGAACTGAAAAAGGATGTCACGATCCTGCTCGACAGCATTACCAGACTGACACGTGCTTACAACCTGACCGTTCCACCGAGCGGCAGAACTTTATCAGGCGGTCTGGATCCGGCAGCTTTGCATATGCCAAAGCGTTTCTTTGGTGCAGCCAGAAATATGAGAGAGGGCGGAAGCCTTACCATACTGGCAACAGCACTTGTAGAGACTGGTTCCAAGATGGATGATGTGGTATACGAGGAATTCAAAGGAACCGGTAATATGGAAATGGTGCTTGACCGTAAGCTTTCCGAAAAACGTGTATTTCCGGCGATCAGCATTCCAAAGTCCGGTACAAGACGTGAGGATCTGCTCCTTTCGGATGAAGAACTGCAGGCGATCAATGTGATCCGTAAAGCACTTAACAGCATGAAGCCGGATGAAGCGGTGGAAAAGGTCATCGATATGTTTGTCAGAACGAGAAATAACGATGAATTTGTCAAGATGATACAGAAAATTAAATTTATTTAATAAAAAAGGCTTGCCATAGCGGAAAGCCTATGCTACAATAATAAAGCTGTTTATGTAGAAACGAAAGTAAATTCATATAGAGAGGTGAAAAAGATGAAAGAAGGAATCCATCCAAACTACTATCAGGCAACTGTAACCTGTAACTGTGGCAATACATTTGTAACAGGTTCAACAAAAGAAGATATCCACGTTGAAATTTGTTCTAAGTGCCATTCATTCTATACAGGCCAGCAGAAATCAGCTAGAACTGATGGACGTATTGATAAGTTTAATAAGAAATACGGCGTTGTTAGTAAATAGTTTGACGTAAAAGGTTGAGATTTCTTATCTCAACCTTTTTTTGTTATGGCATCAATTACCATATTTATTAAGCTGTGCAGCAGGTTGTAGAAGTGAATATCTGCGCATAATGCAGCCCTGAGCATTGCGGAGTGAGTTTGTGCGAAGGGTTTCCGGAAAGAAAATCAAGTGTGGCGAAGCCGTATCGCTGCAGCGCAGCTGGATTTTCGAGAGGAGATATAGAAATGACTAAGAAAAAAACGATCGATCATTACTCCGGTATTGGCGGGCAGGCGGTTTTGGAAGGTGTTATGATGAAAAATCAGGATACCTATGCAGTCGCAGTCCGTAAGCCGGATGGAAAGATAGAAGTCAAGACAGAGGAATACAAGCCAAGGACAGCCAAATGGACAAAGCTTCCGTTCATCCGTGGTGTGTTCGGCTTCTGGGATTCTCTTGTACTTGGCATGAAATGCATGACCTATTCCGCTTCTTTTTATGAGGAAGAAGAGGAGGAAGATACTGCACTGGATAAATTAGGAGATAAGCTCTTTGGCGAGAAAGCAGAAAATGTGCTGATGGGCATTACCGTTGTATTATCGCTTGTGATCGCGGTTGCACTGTTTATGCTGCTTCCGTATTTCCTGGCGGGCTTTCTGACGAAAGTAGTTGCCAATGAGACATTGCTGGCATTATTTGAAGGACTGATCCGACTGATCATTTTTCTTTTGTATGTATCTTTGATTTCTCTGATGAAAGATATCAGAAGAGTTTATCAGTATCATGGTGCAGAACATAAATGCATTAATTGTATCGAAAAGGGAAGAATCCTGAATGTAGAGAATGTCAAGAAAAGCTCCAGACAACATAAACGCTGCGGTACAAGTTTTCTGCTATTTGTTATGCTGGTCAGTATTATTCTGTTTTTCTTCATTCGTGTGGAACAGCCGGTTTTACGTGTGGCTCTCCGTATTTTACTGATCCCTGTGATCGCGGGTATCTCTTTTGAAATCATCCGTCTTGCAGGTAGAAGCAACAATATCATCGTACGGATCATTTCGGCTCCGGGGCTCTGGCTGCAGAAGCTGACAACGAAAGAGCCGGATGAAGATATGATCGAAGTGGCGATCGCATCAGTAGAGGCTGTATTTGACTGGAAGGCTTATTTTAAGACTGAGTTTGGCTATGATGTAGATGATGCGATGGAGGTAGAAGCTGAGTCAGAGAAGATCACGGAAGAGCTTGCGGCTGAAAACGCAGATGGAGCTATGCAGGATGCAGCTGCAGATGATGTAGAACCCGATACAGAAAACGGGAAAGCAGAGTAAGGATAGGGTGACGAGATGCAGTATGCCAAGCTCTATCAAATCGGAAAAGAACAATTACAAAAAGCAGGCATCACGGATGCAGAGCTCGATGCCAGACTTTTACTGGAATTTATATGTCATACGGATCGAAATGCCTTATATGCGCATGGAGATCAGGAAATAGAAGATGAGAAAATGCAGGATTTCCTACAGCTGATCGAGAAACGGGCAGTGCATATCCCGTTGCAGCATCTGACGGGGGAGCAGAATTTTATGGGGCTGGATTTTCTGGTCAATGAGCATGTGCTGATCCCCAGACAGGATACGGAGATTCTGGTGGAAGAAATCATGCGTGATCTGCATGACGGGATCCGGATTTTGGATATGTGTACGGGTTCCGGCTGTATTTTGTTGAGCCTTCTGCATTATTCCAATGATTGCAGCGGCGTTGGCGTCGATGTATCTGAGGATGCACTTGCAGTTGCCAGGCAGAATGCAGACAGGCTTGCGGAAAAGCAGGCGGTGTTTATACAGAGTGATCTTTTTGAGAAGGTAGAGGGCAGCTTTGATCTGATCGTTTCCAATCCACCCTATATCAGATCGCAGGAGATCGCAGGGCTGATGCCTGAGGTGCGAGAGCATGAACCGCATCTGGCACTGGATGGCAAGGATGATGGTCTGCATTTTTACAGAGAGATCATAAAGGGGGCAATGCCTCATCTGAAACGAGGCGGTCAGCTCTTTTTTGAAATCGGTTATGACCAGGGAGAGGCTGTACAAGCACTTCTTGCGGCAAACGGATATACAGAGATAGCAGTAGTAAAAGATTATGCCGGGCTCGACAGAGTCGTATATGGCACATTTCTTGGAGGAAGTTCAAATGTTTGATAAGTTAGAGGATTTATTGATCCGATATGAAGAGATCATGGGAGAGCTCAGTTCTCCGGGGATTGCGGATAACCAGGCAAGATTCCGCAAACTGATGAAGGAGCAGAGTGATCTGACACCTATCGTCAACGCCTATAAAGAATATAAAGAATGTAAGGAAACTGTTGCAGATTCGCTTTCCATGCTGGAGGGAGAAAGCGATGAAGAAATGCGCGAAATGCTGAAAGAAGAAATGAATACGGCAAAGAAGCGTATTGAAGAATTAGAGCATGAACTGAAGATCCTGTTACTTCCAAAGGATCCGAATGATGATAAAAACGTTATCGTAGAGATCCGTGCAGGTGCAGGTGGAGATGAAGCGGCCCTGTTTGCTGCAGAGATCTACCGTATGTATGTGCATTATGCGGAAAGCAAGCACTGGAAGGTCGAGACGATGGAAATGGAGGAGATCGGTATCGGCGGTATGAAGTCCGTTACATTCATGGTAACAGGACAGGGTGCTTATTCCGTACTGAAATATGAATCCGGCGTACATCGTGTACAGCGTGTTCCGGAAACGGAATCCGGCGGACGTATCCATACATCCACGATCACGGTTGCAGTAATGCCGGAAGCAGAGGATGTAGATGTTGTCATTGATGATAAAGATATCAGAATTGATGTCTGCCGTTCTTCGGGAGCAGGTGGACAGTGTGTCAATACAACTGACTCGGCGGTTCGTTTGACACATATTCCGACCGGTATTGTGATCTACAGCCAGACAGAAAAATCACAGATCCAGAATAAAGCAAAGGCATTCCAGCTGCTGCGTACCAAACTGTATGATTTAGAGCAGCAGAAGGCACATGATGCGGAAGCAGAGCTTCGTAAGAGCCAGGTCGGAACAGGAGACCGTTCCGAAAAGATCCGTACTTACAACTTCCCACAGGGACGTGTAACCGATCATCGTATCAACCTGACACTGTACAAGCTGGATAAGATCATGGACGGAGATATCCAGGAGATCATAGATGCCTGCATCGCCGCCGATCAGGCAGCTAAACTCGCAAAGATGAACGAATGAGCTATTCGTGCAAAATAAAAAGGGATATGATATTCTCACTTGTGAAGAATATCATATCCTTTTTTTATTTTATAAGGATGCAAACGTCACCGAGAAGAAGCGTAGCGTATTCGAGGTGAACGTTTGCACCAAAAAATCCCCGGTTCTTTTGAACCGGGGATTTGCTATATCCGTGATTAGTTCTGCTCAAGAGCAAGTGTTCTTGTTGTCAGATCACAAACTTCTGAAGGTCCGTAATATTGGATAGCACCCGGATATGTGAAAGCTGTTTCAACAGCCCAGACATCTCTGTGTGCTTCGAAGTATTTGAATGGCTTGCCATCAAGCTCAACAAGAGCTTTTCTGATAACTGGCTTATCTTCGCCGTTTCTTCTTTCCATGTTCATCATCTTTGTGATAGGCATACCACCTGCAACCCATTCTTCAGCCGATTTAGACAGGTTAGAAACCTTTGAAAGATATCCTGTGTAGCCATACTGGATCAGCATGAATGCATTGTAACCAAGTGAGTAGCAGTAGTCTGCATCGAAGTTAGATGGGAATGCACATCTTCCTTCATATCCGAAGAAGTGATGCAGTGCGCTGAACTTGCCGTTGTATGTGCCTGCAGCTTTTCTCTTTGCCAGCTCGTCTTTTACAAGTGCAGAGAAGAGCTTTTCAGATTCGATCAGGGAAACCTGTACGTTTCCGTGAGGATCTCTTTCTAAGAATAACTGCTGCTGGATACCAACAGGAAGCAGATCAAATACTGCAAAGGAAGCAGGTGTCAGACCGTTTTTGATGAATTCATATTTGTCATTCCAGCTTGGAAGAGCGTTGAAGGCATCTGCCTTGCTGCCTGCAAGAAGCTCGTTGATCTCAGCGATCAGTACAGAGAATTCAGGAACGAATTCTACGATTCCTTCCGGGATGATCGCAACACCGAAGTTATCTCCGTTAGCTGCTCTCTTTTCTACAGAATCAGCAATGTAGTTTGCAATAGAAGAAAGAGACATTTTCTTTTCTTTTACTTCTTCACCGATTAAGCAGATGTTTGGCTGTGTCTCAAGTGCACATTCCAGAGCAACGTGAGAAGCGGAACGTCCCATAACTTTGATGAAATGCCAGTACTTCTTAGCAGAGTTGGCATCTCTTTCAATGTTACCGATCAGCTCTGAATATGTTTTTGTGGCTGTATCGAAACCGAAAGAAGCTTCGATATCTTCGTTCTTCAGGTCGCCGTCGATTGTCTTAGGACATCCGATTACCTGGATACCTGTGTTGTTTGCTGCCATGTACTCAGCCAGTGTGGCAGCGTTTGTGTTAGAGTCATCACCACCGATGATAACGATAGCTGTCAGACCGTTCTGCTTTGCATTTTCAGCAACGATAGCAAACTGTTCTTTTGTTTCAAGCTTTGTTCTGCCGGAACCAATGATATCAAAACCACCGGTATTTCTGTATGCATCGATGAAAGCGTCATCAAATACAACATAGTCGTTCTTTAACAGTCCGTCCGGGCCGCCCTTGAAGCCGTACAGTACGTTGTCAGGATTTGTAGCCTTTAAGGCATCGTAAAGACCTGTAATAACGTTGTGTCCGCCAGGAGCCTGTCCACCGGAAAGAATAACACCTACAACCTGCTTTTTAGCAACGGATGTATTCTGACCTTTTTCAAATGTGATCTCCTTTTTACCGTATGTGTTAGGGAAGAGAGCTTTGATCTTATCCTGATCAGCTACGCTCTGTGTATCAGCGCCTTCCTTAACGCAGATTTCTGCGATACCATTTCTGAGCATGCCCGGAAGCTTTGGGCTATACTCATATCTTGCTTTCTGAAGTGGTGAAAGATTCATGATTGTTCTCCTTTTTTCCTTTATTTTAAATATAGGGCTGCCATAAGGCAGCCCCAAAAAAATCAGTTTAGATCTTATAACTGAGGACCAGCTGCTACAAGAGCTTTACCAGCTTCGTTTGTTGTATACTTAACGAAGTTCTTCTGGAATCTTTCAGCAAGGTCTTTTGCTTTTGCTTCCCATTCAGAAGCATCTGCATATGTGTCACGAGGATCAAGAATTCCGGAATCTACTCCAGGAAGTTCTGTAGGAACTTCGAAGTTGAACATAGGAATTGTCTTTGTAGGAGCTGTCTTGATGTCGCCATTTAAGATAGCATCGATAATTCCACGTGTATCTTTGATTGTGATACGTTTTCCTGTTCCGTTCCATCCTGTATTTACAAGATAAGCTTTAGCGCCGTTAGCGTTCATCTTCTTAACAAGCTCTTCGCCGTATTTTGTAGGATGCAGCTCTAAGAATGCCTGTCCGAAGCAAGCTGAGAATGTAGGTGTTGGCTCTGTGATTCCACGCTCTGTACCGGCAAGTTTTGCTGTGAATCCTGATAAGAAGTAGTACTGTGTCTGTTCTGGTGTCAGGATAGATACTGGAGGAAGTACGCCGAACGCATCTGCTGATAAGAAGATTACGTTGTCAGCTGCAGGACCTGCAGATACACCATTTACCTCTGCTGCAATGTTGTTGATGTGAGAGATCGGATAAGAAACACGAGTATTCTCTGTTACGCTCTTATCATTGAAGTCGATCTTTCCGTCTGCTGCAACAGTAACGTTCTCAAGAAGAGCATCTCTTCTGATTGCGTTATAGATATCCGGTTCAGATTCTTTGTCAAGACCGATAACTTTAGCGTAGCATCCACCTTCAAAGTTGAATACACCGTTGTCATCCCAGCCGTGCTCATCATCACCGATCAGACGTCTCTTTGGATCTGTAGAAAGTGTTGTCTTACCTGTTCCTGAAAGACCGAAGAAGATAGCTGTATGCTTTCCTTCCATATCGCAGTTAGCAGAGCAGTGCATAGAAGCGATACCCTTAAGTGGTAAGTAGTAGTTCATCATAGAGAACATACCCTTCTTCATTTCTCCGCCGTACCATGTATTGATGATAACCTGTTCTCTGCTTGTGATGTTGAATGCTACACATGTCTCAGAGTTAAGACCAAGCTCTTTGTAGTTTTCAACTTTAGCCTTAGAAGCATTGTATACAACGAAATCTGGCTCGAAGTTCTTTAATTCTTCTTCTGTAGGTTTGATGAACATGTTTGTAACAAAGTGAGCCTGCCAAGCAACCTCAACGATGAAACGAACTGCCATTCTTGTATCAGCGTTTGCGCCACAGAATGCATCAACTACGAATAATCTCTTGTTGCAGAGCTCTTTCTTAGCAATATCTTTTACTGTTGCCCATACGTTTTCTGGCATTGGATGGTTATCATTCTTGTAGGCATCAGATGTCCACCATACTGTGTCTTTAGAGTTCTCATCCATAACGATGTATTTGTCTTTAGGAGAACGGCCTGTATAGATACCTGTCATAACGTTAACAGTATCAAGCTCTGTGTTCTTTCCTACTTCATAACCCTCGAGACCAGCTTTTGTCTCTTCTTCGAAAAGCACTTCGTAAGAAGGGTTGTAGACAACTTCAGTTGTTCCGGTAATACCGTACTTTGTTAAATCGATGTTTGCCATTTTTTTTACCTCTTTCTTTATAGTATTATTGCATCACCTGCATAGCAGGTAATAAGCCTTTTTATAGAGAAGCCACAGTTATGCGCTCTCCGCTTCTTATTATACATTATAAACGCGTAAAATCAATAAAAATATTTGAAATTATAGGAGAATTTGGCATAACTAACAATTAAGAATAAAAGGCTGTGAAAAACGGTAAACGGAATGTAAATATTCTGTAAAGCAGGTTGCAAATGAAAAAAGGCGGTGTTATACTGCTTTCGTATTCAAAAAACAGGAGGTGACAGGCATGGACAGCCCTGACGGTAATAGTCGAAGTACGAAATACGGTGTAAGTTCTGAAAAAGAATACAGATGGCTGCGTATGTCTGATCTGCAGCTGTTTTTGGATCATGGGAAATTCAGAAAAATTTCCTGTTATTTGTCATGCTGAAATTGAGGTAATGACAGAATATTGTATCTTTTTCCCTGCACCGTATGAATTGTTCTATGGTGCATTATTTTTTTAATAAGGAGGAAGATACGATGACGAAGTATGTAGAAGAACTGATCCGGATCATCCGCAGCAATCTTTCCAAGGAAGAACTGGCTGACCGGTTATCCGATTACCATGATAATGATATTGCAGAAAGTCTGGAGTCTCTGACCGAGCAGGAACGTAAAAAACTGTATGCGGCACTTGGCATGGAACGCATGGCAGAGATATTTGCGTATGTAGACGATGCGGAGCCGTATTTAAAGGAATTGTCACTGGAAAGCGTGGCAAGACTTGTTTCCGAAATGGATTCCGACGATGCGGTTGATGTGCTCGAAGAGCTGGACGAAGAAGAAAAGAGCAAGATCCTTGCCATGCTGGACGAAGAGGCGGGAGAGGATGTTAAGCTTCTTTTGTCTTATGAGGACGATGAAATCGGTAGTCTGATGACGACAAATTTCATCGTGATCCATAAGGATCTGACTGTCAGACAGGCGATGCGCGAGCTTGTCAAGCAGGCGGGAGAAAACGATAATATTTCCACGATCTATGTAACAGACAGGGAAGGCAAGTTTTACGGAGCCATTGAACTGCAGGATCTGATCATTGCCAGGGAATATACCGAGCTTGACGATCTGATCAGTAAATCCTATCCGTATGTCATGGATCATGAAAAGATCAGTGACTGTATCGAAAAGATCAAGGATTATGCGGAGGATTCCATTCCTGTTCTTTTGGAAGATCACACTATTGCAGGTATTATCACAGCGCAGGATATCATTGAGGTTGTCGATGATGAAATGGGTGATGATTATGCAAAGCTTGCCGGTTTGACTGCAGAAGAGGATCTGCATGAGACGACAAAGGAAAGCATGAAAAAAAGACTGCCATGGCTGATCATCCTGCTGTTTCTCGGAATGGTGGTATCGACTGTGGTCGGTGCGTTTGAAACGGTTGTTGCGGTCTTACCGATCGCCATGTGTTTCCAGTCCCTGATCCTGGATATGGCGGGAAATGTCGGAACGCAGTCACTTGCCGTAACGATCCGTGTGCTCATGGACGAAAATCTGACAACAAAACAGAAGTTCCTTTTAATAGGAAAGGAGTGCAAGATCGGATTTTTCAACGGGGCATTCCTCGGTATTCTGGCATTGATCTTTTTAGGACTGTATATCTTCCTATTTAAACACTACAGCATTGCATTCTCTTTCTTTATCTCCGGTTGTGTCGGTGCATCCCTGATCGGTGCAATGGTGGTGTCCAGCCTTGTCGGGACGATCGTTCCGATGCTGTTTAAAAAGATAGGAGTTGATCCTGCAGTTGCTTCCGGCCCATTGATCACAACGATCAATGACCTGGTTGCGATTGTGGTATATTACGGACTGGTCATGCTCATACTCATTGATATGCTGCATCTGGCAGGGTAGGAAGAACGTGAAAATCTAGCAACATATTGCTATAATATAGAAGGAAAGGATCACGTGGATCATGGGAGAGTACGAAACACTTACACATACATTTGAGCCGGTTTACAATGCGGATTCGGAAATATTGATCCTTGGCACTTTCCCATCTGTAAAATCCAGACAGCAGCATTTTTATTACGGACATCCGCAAAATCGTTTCTGGAAAGTGCTTGCTGCGGTTACAGGAGATGTGCTGCCCACCACGATCGAAGAAAAGAAAGCATTCCTGCTTCGGAATCATATTGCAGTCTGGGACGTGATCAAAAGCTGCAGCATCATTGGTTCCAGTGACAGCAGTATCAAGGATGTTGTACCGAATGACATTGCAGGGCTGCTGAAAAAAACGAAGATCCGCATCATAGCCGGGAATGGAAATAAAGCGTGTGAGCTGTATGAGAAGTATTGTCAGGAACATACAAAAGCTGAGATCAGACGCATGCCATCAACAAGTCCTGCGAATGCCGCATGGGATTTTGACAGATTATGTGCCAGTTACAGACAGCTATTTGTGCAAAATATTGCTTTACAAGAATTATGAGGATACGTATAATACAACTTATATGATGAATGCATGGCAGACTACAGGGATCGGAATTTACTGATCTGTAGGAAGCAGACGTTAACTAAGAGAAAAAGGAGAAAAGGTTCACATGAAAAAAGAAACCGTGATCGTGTTAGATTTTGGTGGACAGTATAATCAGCTTGTGGCAAGACGTGTCCGTGAGTGCAATGTGTACTGTGAGATTTATTCTTATCGAACAGACATTGCAAAGATTAAGGAAATGAACCCGAAGGGTATTATCTTAACAGGAGGGCCAAACAGTTGTTATGAGCCGGATTCTCCTACGTATTCCAAGGAACTTTTCGAGCTTGGTATTCCGGTACTCGGACTTTGCTACGGTGCACAGCTTATGATGCATGTGCTGGGAGGAAAGGTCATCACACCGGAAGTCGGTGAGTATGGCAAGACAGAGATCAACTATATGGAAAATGCGGTTCTGTTTAAAGGGCTTCCTTCCAAGTCCATTTGCTGGATGAGCCATTTTGACCGTATTTCAGAGCTTGCTCCGGGATTTGAGGTTGCTGCTTATACAGCAGACTGCCCGATCGCCGCAGCACAGAATGTAGAGAAAAATCTGTATGCGATCCAGTTCCATCCGGAAGTTTTGCATACGGTAAACGGTACAGAGATGATCAAAAACTTTGTACGCGGTGTCTGTGGCTGCGTCGGCGACTGGAAGATGGATACTTTCGTAGAGCATACGATCCAAGATGTGCGTGAAAAAGTCGGAGACGGCAAGGTGCTTTTAGCACTTTCCGGTGGTGTGGATTCTTCCGTACTGGCAGCACTTTTAGCAAAGGCAGTCGGTTCACAGCTTACCTGTGTATTTGTAGATCACGGTCTTCTCAGAAAAAATGAAGGCGACGAGGTTGAAGCCGTATTCGGAAAAGGCGGCAGCTTTGATATCAACTTCATCCGTGTCAATGCACAGCAGCGTTACTATGATAAACTAGCCGGTGTCACAGAACCGGAGCAGAAGAGAAAGATCATCGGAGAAGAATTCATCCGTGTATTTGAAGAAGAGGCAAAGAAGATCGGTGCGGTAGATTTTCTGGCACAGGGAACCATCTATCCGGACGTAGTAGAATCAGGACTTGGCGGGGAATCCGCAGTCATTAAGTCCCACCACAATGTGGGTGGTCTTCCTGATTTCGTAGATTTTAAGGATATTGTAGAACCGCTTCGTAACCTGTTTAAGGACGAAGTCAGAAAGGTAGGTCTGGAGCTCGGCCTTCCGGAATACCTTGTGTACCGCCAACCATTCCCGGGACCGGGACTTGGCATCCGTATCATCGGCGAAGTCACAGCGGAAAAGGTGCGTATCGTGCAGGATGCAGATGCGATCTACCGCGAAGAAATAGACAAGGCGGCAGCATCCTACAAGGCAGAAAACGGCAAAGAAGCACCCTGGATGCCAAACCAGTACTTCGCAGCCCTTACCAATATGCGTTCTGTCGGTGTTATGGGTGATGAGCGTACTTACGACTACGCCGTTGCAGTCCGTGCAGTCCGCACGGTAGACTTCATGACAGCGGAAGCCGCAGAAATCCCGTTTGCAGTCCTGCAGACCGTAATGAGCCGGATCATCAATGAAGTAAAGGGAGTCAACAGAGTATTCTACGACCTGACGAGTAAACCGCCGGGAACGATTGAGTTTGAATAGTACGAGAGTGAGTAATTTATTTTATATGCAGGTAGCATATTAAATTGTATAGTTTATATGTAATGAGAAATATAATGTTGCCATTAAATATTTTTTTAATAATAGGGAAAGATATGGTATTACCTTAGTATGAACAGGGTATTTTGGGAGGCAAAGATATGGGAAGAATAGCGGGCATTCGGATTAAAAACTATGGTTCTTTAAAAGATATAAAAATGGGGAAATTACTGTTTGACAGTAACGGAAAAGAATTAACAAATATGAATGCTATAATTGGTCAAAGTGGAACAGGAAAGAGTACCCTAGCAGATGCATTTGGTTTCCTTGCAGACTGTTTGGAAAAAGGTGTAGAGGTCGCATGTGACTTAAATGGTAGAGGGGGATATGAGAAACTTATTTCCCAAAGTGTAGTTGAACCTATAGAATTTGAAATATATTATCGTGAGACAAGCAATGAGCCTCCCATTACGTATGAATTGTCAATCGGACTAGATAAATATGATAGACCTGTAGTCGAGAAAGAAAGACTACGTCAAAGACGGGCAAATGAAAGATATGGGCGACCAATGTCATTCTTATTTCTTGAATATGGAAAAGGGTTCGCATTTAAAGGAAATAATAGCGGATTTTTGGAAGAAGAGAATCAGGAGATTGGTGATAAGGTTGATGTTGAGTTGGCAGATCCTAGACAACTAGGAATTGTGACACTTGGCGAGTTAAAAGAACACCCCAGAATTGTTAAATTTAAAAATTTTTTAAAAAACTGGTTTCTGTGCTATTTTAGTCCAACATCAGCCCGTGAAATTCCTAATGCAGGACCCCAAAAATATTTGAATCGTTTGGGCAATAATGTAAATAATGTAGCTGAGTTCTTATATAGGGAAGATCCGAAAGATTTCTTAAAGGTATTACGTAGCATCCAAACTAAACTTCCTGGTATTAAAGAAATTAAACCAGTTAAATTGCAAAATGGTCAATTAGTGTTGGAATTTTTAGAGCAAGGGTTTGAAAAACCATTTTATTCACAAAAAATGTCGGATGGAACACTAAAACTTTTTGCGTACTATTTGTTATTGCATGAAAAAGATCCACGTCCATTGGTCTTTATTGAAGAGCCTGAAAATGGATTGTATCATAAATATTTAGCTGATTTAGCATTGCAAATGAAAAATAGTATTAAAGGCACTTATTCAAAGCAACTTTTTGTTACAACGCATAGTCCTTTTTTTGTAAATTCATTATCTCCGGATGAAGTATGGGTGTTAGAAAAACAAGAAGATGGTTTTTCAACTATTACGAGGGCATCGGAATATGATCATGTTAAACAATTATGTGATTCAGATATTGAATTAGGTGATTTGTGGTATAGTGATTATTTTGGTTAAGTTACGAGGAATGAAAATGGATGAATACACATATATTGAAATTTTAATTGAAGATAAATCAGGAGGCATTCTTGTAGAGGAAATTATGAATAAGTATGTGATGGATAAGGAAAATATTACGTACAAAATTCATAGTTTTAAAGGAATAGGGAAAATACCTTTAAAAGCGAACAAAATATCACAAATAAAATCTAAAAGACTATTAACGGATTTACCAATGTACTTGAAAGGAATGGATACATCTTTAAAAAATATGCCAGGGAAAAAGGCAATTTTTGTTATTTTAGATAGTGATGACGAAGATTGCACAAATATGAAGCGTAGTTTAGTACAAATGTATCAAGAATTAAGAATATCAATACAAGTGTTTTTTTGCATAGCGATTGAAGAAATGGAAGCATGGCTTTTAGGAGATAGTGAAGCGTTAGTAACAGCCTATCCAATGGCTAAACGACCATTATTACAAAAGTATGTCCAAGATAGTATTATTGGGACTTGGGAGTATTTGGCGGACATTGTTTATAAAGGCGGTTTACAAAACCTTAAAAGGAATGCTTCATCATATTATGAGATTGGATTGTTTAAATGCGAATGTGCAAGAAACATTGGTGCGCTACTGGATATTAGAAAAAATGCCTCACCAAGTTTTAATTATTTTATAGGGAAGCTGGATGCTTTTTATGGAAGCAGTACATAAAATGATGGCAACACTTTGGCAACAGATAATCAGTAAGCCAAAATAAGATGTGCAAATAAAGTAAGATATCGGCATATTTTAAATAAAACTTAAACAAAACAGTTTAAGATAAGATGACGCTTTGCCGAGTTTGAGTGATAACGAGCCAAATACAGTTTAATAAAGACAACATCTGCGGAGCAGATGTCGGACAATAAGAATGCGCCCTGCATGTTTTACATGCAAGGGCGTATTTTTATTGCCCGTAGACCTGCATCCGACAGGATGCAGGCTGTCTTTGTTACCATGTATTCGGCGACAACAGACAGCGAGCTGAAGCGAAGCGGAAGGGAGCTGAACGTAATATGGCCGAATGGATAGAATTAATATTTTGCATATAAAAATGATACAATTTTTAAAATACATATAGTATAATATGATAAAAATAATGTAAAAATGCATAGAAAATAGCATTAATCTGTTGAAGAGTGCTGGAGAAGTAATGGGAATAGCTTCTGAAAAATGAAATAAAACATTTGCTTGTATAATAAAATATTTTTGTATATATGAAGAGAAAACTTAATAGAATATGAAAATGTTAAGGAAGATAATGGATCTGAGGAAGTATTTATATTGATTTATAAATATTTTGGACAATATAAAGCGTTTTAAAATATAATAAAAAATTATATAAGAAATTAAGAGAATGACATTATATCTGCTGGGTTTGCAAGGACGGATATGAATTTTTTTATTTGAAAAAGAAATCATTCCGTTCACCTTAGATATGATATTATTTTATAACTTAAAAAAAATTTTTGAGAAATCAAATGAATTGTTTTACAAGTAATCCGTGACAAGATATACTAAAGAAGTAAGAATGCATTTGGAAAAGCACGGAGGATAATATGGCTGTATCATACAATAAATTATGGAAGTTAATGATTGATAAAAAAATAAATAAGAGCCAACTGTGTAAAAAGATAAAAATTAGCAGTAGTACTATGGCTAAAATGACAAATGAAGAGATGGTTGCTATGACCGTATTAGAAAAAATATGTGCCGAATTGGAATGTGATATATTCTTTAGTGGGAAGAGCGCAGAGCAGTCATATGATTGTTCCGATGGAAGATGATCCAAGAAATGAATTATATAAGATGTATGTTCAATTTCTTAAGAAGTATAAGCCAAGAATGTTTGTGTTTGAGAATGTGGCTGGGATAAAGACCGCAAGAGGTGGACAGGCATTTAAAAATCTCCAGACATATATGAAACGTGTAGGTTATGAAATTGATTATCATGAGTTGAATGCTCAAGATTTTGGAGTATTACAAAGTAGAAAAAGAGTAATTATAGTAGGTTGGCTTAAAGGCACAGGATATGAATACCCATCATTTGATGTAATTCATAGTAAAGCAGAAGTATGGGATTTACTTAACGATTTGCCAGTGTTAAAGCCTGGTGAAGAGGCTATAGAGCATACGATGACAGATATGCGTAGATTAAAAAAATATGTAAAAGATAATGACATTCGTGTGAAATCGGATGTGTTAACAGGACATATTGCAAGACCACATACTGCACAAGACATTGAAATCTATAAGAGAACAATTGATATGTGGTTTGAAAACGAACAGCATGAACGTTTAAAATATGATGATTTGCCAGAAGATTTGAAAACACATAAAAATAGAACTTCATTCGTAGATCGTTTTAAAGTTGTTGAGGGTGATATGGATCATTGTCACACAATACTTGCTCATTTATCGAAAGATGGACATTATTTCATTCATCCAGATATAGAGCAACATAGATCAATTACAGTGCGGGAAGCAGCAAGAATACAGTCGTTTCCAGATAATTATTATTTTGAAGGACCAAGGACAGCACAATTTGTTCAGGTGGGGAATGCGGTTCCGCCAATGATGGCAAAGGTAATAGCAGATAAAATAAAAGAACAATTAGGAAAATAAAATTGGAGTTTTGCAAATGGGTATTGTTGAAAATACATATGCTGAATTAAAGCAACAAGAATTGAAAAATAATCCATATAGTTGTTTGCATATGGCTGATATTGACATCAATCCTCATCAGATTGAAGCATTCACATTTGCGCTATCTTCATTAGAGCTTGGTGGAGCAATTCTTGCAGATGAGGTAGGTCTTGGAAAAACTATTGAGGCTGGCTTGGTCATCAAGTATTTGCTATGCAGTGGAAAAAATAAAATACTACTTATTATGCCATCAAATCTGCGAAAGCAATGGCAAGTTGAATTAGAAGAGAAATTTGATATTGATTCATTAATTGTGGATAGTTCTAACTGGGAGGATTATCTCGCAAAGGTAAAGAGTAAACAAGCAGTAATTATTGTTTCCTACCACTTTGCCTCAAAAAGAAAAACAGAGTTCGGAAAGATAGCTTGGGATTTTTGTGTATTTGATGAAGCGCATCGGCTTAGGAATGTTTATAAGAATGGTTCAAAGATGGCTAACTCATTATATGAATTAACAAAGGGAATTCCGAAAATTCTATTAACTGCGACTCCTATGCAGAATACTTTACTTGATATATATGGACTTGTTCAGTTTATCGATGATAGAGTTTTTTATAGTAAGCAGATATTTTCCGAAAGATATTTGCGAGGAGAAGATTACAATGATTTGAAGGCTTGTTTAGAACCTGTTGTGCAAAGAACTTTACGAAAAGAAGTAGCAGAGTATATGCCAAGATTGCTATAGGTAGAGTAAAGACTATTGAACAATTTGAAAAATTTATACAGACTAATGCATCTGAGAGAGATATTATCCAAAAATTTCTAGAAGAATTTCCATGGCTGTTAGATGCAAAGATGTCAAAGTTTGAAAGAGAAATTACCTATACAAAGTTATTGAAACAAAAATTTAATGATGAATCTATATTACCAGAAAGTAATAGAAGATTGGATTTTTTGTGTACAAATAGTGCAGGTGTTATTCATGTTATAGAATTAAAAAGACCAAGGATAAAATTGACAATGAAAGAGATACAACAAATTTGCGAGTATGTAGAGTTTATAGAAACACAGTTTCCACAAACACAGGGAAATGTGAAGGGATTTTTGATATCTGATAATATGACATATGAACCAGGAGCAAATAAGTATAGAAAAGGATTAGAAAAAGAGGGTATTTATATTAAATCATATTCGGATTTGCTTGCTGAAGCAAGAAGATATAATGATGATTTATATAAAATGTATGAAGACATAAGCATGAAAAAGAATAATAAATCTGATAAATAAGGACATATATAATGTAGTTAAAGAATGAGTTTATCACTTTGAATAAGCTTATGAATTTAACTGATAGTAAACATAAAACAATAAATGATAGAATCTGTTTTTGAATATGAAAAAGCTTAATTATATATTGAGATAGTTTTATCAATTATAAAATAAAGAAGGAGTGAATTCATGGACATAAAGTAGCTAATTGGTGAAACCACAGATTACGATAAAAAACTTGCACTTGAAGAAAAGAAACCTAAGAGCTGGTGTAAGAGTATCAGTGCGTTTGCTAATTGTTTTGGAGGCAAGCTTATATTTGGTGTATCTAATGATAGTGAGTTGGTGGGACTTGCGGATGCAGAAGGTGATGCGGAGAAAATTAGTGAAGCAATAAAAATACATTTAAATCCAATACCGGAGTTTAGGCTTTCATTTGAAAAAGATGAGGACAAGACTTTTGTTATTGTAGAAGTTATGAAAGGGCAGCAGACACCATACTATTATGAAGGCGATGGACAACTTATTGCATTTATGCGTATTGGAAATGAAAGTGTTCCAGCAACACCTTCGCAGTTAAGAGAGTTGGTACTTCGTGGAAGTGGTGAAAGTTATGATAGTCTGAAGTCAGGATATGATTTTGGCAATATGTCTTTCACAAAATTAAAATCGGTGTATAAGCAAAGAACGGGAAATACATTTGAAAATACAGATTATGAATCTTTTGGTTTGATTGATGAGAACGGAAATCTGACGAATGCAGGAGCAATTCTGGCAGATGAATCTCCGGTTCGTCACTCCAGATTATTTTGCACAAGATGGAATGGACTTACAAAGGCATCTGGTATAGTAGATGCACTTGATGATAAGGAATATACAGGCAGTCTTGTCACACTATTACAGGCAGGAACGGATTTTGTAAGAAATAATTCCAAGAAGGCATGGCGTAAGGTTGATGACGGCAGAATTGAAATGCCGGATTATCCGGATCGGGCAGTGCTTGAAGGTGTAGTAAATGCATTGATTCATAGAAACTATATGGAGATAGGCAGTGAAGTCCATATAGATATGTTCGATGATAGAATCGAAATATATTCACCGGGTGGAATGGTAAGCGGAATATCTCTAGAGGGAAAAGATTTATTGAAAATCCCATCAAAGCGAAGAAATCCGATATTAGCTGATATATTCAGCCGCTTGAAATATATGGAGCGTAGAGGTAGTGGATTTAAGAAGATATTGGCAGACTACGAGGGACAAGTTGAATTTGATGAGTCTAAGATGCCTGTCTTTGATGCGGATAATGATGATTTTACATTGACTTTGTGTTACTTCTTTTCAGAAATTATGAGAGAACAAAGAGAAGAAGATATATATAAGAACCAATATTGTATAATTATAGATGATCCAGTATCAAGTTTTGACATGGAAAACAGGGTAGGCATTTTATCTTTTTTAAAGCATCAGTTAAATAAATTTATTTCGGGTAACCCAAAAACGAAAGTAGTGTTGCTTACACATGATCTTCAGACCGCGTATGATATTGAAAAGATATATGGTGAAATAACTGATTTGTGCGGAATTAGTCCGAGACAAGCTGATAGAAATAAATATATAAAATCACAAGAACTAATTAATAATGCTGTTAGGGAATTTAATAGTTCCAGAAGAAATGAATATACACAATTGATGATTAATATTTATAAGTATGCAAAAGGTGAAAATGCAGATTATGAATTGGTGGTTGGAAACTCTATGCGTCGGGTAATGGAAGCGTATGGTTCATTTATGTATAAAAAAGGAATAGAACAATTGTCAACTGCATCAGAAATTAAGCAAAAGCTAGAGCCCCCATTTGGGGATCATTTTGAAAATTTAATGTATAGATTGGTTTTGCATGGTGGAAGTCATAATGAAGAACGAGTGAAAAGTATGGTAAGTGATGATTTTTTTGACTATATTTCTAGCGAAGAAAAAATAAGAACGGCTAAGGAAATCCTTGTTTTTCTATATACATTAGACGATCAGCATGTAATAGAGCATTTAAAAAGGGATTTGAATGGAAAAACTTTAAATGATGTACAAACAGATTTAGAGACATGGAAGCAAGAAATATTGTCATTGATTTCATTAGATGAATAGCATAGATGAATTAGCCAATATATTAACTAAAACTTACTCTAAAAGTTGATATTAGTTAATATATTGGCTATAATACTATTATAAATTGTGATATTATACTAAAAAGTATATATGAATCGATAATAAGAATACAGGACTGTGGAGAATAACGATGCGAAAATATGTCTGGGAAACGCCGGAGGAAATAAATATGGAAGTGGCAAAGCGTATGAAAACTTTGCGGAGGAGAGTAAAACTTTCCCGAAAGAAACTAAGTGAAGCATGTGGTGTTAGTTATAGCTCCATCAAACGATTTGAGGAAACCGGAAACATCAGCCTTCTGTCACTGACCAAGATGGCGATTGCATTAGATGCAGAAGGGGACATAAAAAAATTGTTTTCAGAGGTGCCTTACAGATCTATACAGGAGGTAATAAATGAGCAGAAATAATTATAAAATCCTCCATTTTATAAAAGCCACAGTCGCACATGACCTGAGAGAATATTTATAAAGCAGCTTAGAGAGGATACCGGATATGACACACCACAAAATAGCCTTCCTCGCAGATACCCATGGTCTTCTGCGTGAGGAAGTTGTACAGAAAATAAAAGACTGCGAAGTGATCTTTCATGCGGGGGATTTCGGTGGACCGGAAATCGTGGAAAGGTTACAGCAGATTGCGCCGGTTTATATGGCACGGGGAAACAATGATAAAGAATGGGCAAAGGATATGCCCTATTTTGTCAGAGAGCAGATAGGAAACCGTACCTTTTATATGTGCCACAAGAAACAGGATCTGCCGGATGATCTGGGCGAAGTAGATTTTGTGATCTGTGGGCATTCTCATAAATATGAACTGAAGCAGGAAGGAAGCATTTGTTATATCAATCCGGGAAGCTGCGGACCGAGACGTTTTCACCAGCCAATTACGTTTGCAATTCTGTATTTTGAGGATGAAACGGCAGATTACAGAGTGAAAAAGATCGATCTTTCCCCTGCACTTACAAAAGAGAATGCAAAAAAGCTTTCCCTGTCAGAGAAAGATCTGGACCGGTTGATCGGCCGTATCATAAAAGAGTTTTCAGCAGGGAAGAGCATCGAGCAGATTGCAAAGAAAAACAGGGTGGAGAAAGAACTTGTGGAGGCTGTCTGCAGAATGTACGCGACGCATCCGGGCGTCACAACAGCCGGGATTATGGAAAAGCTGGAGCTCAGAAAACTGTATGTGAACTAGATAGAAATTCGATATAGGAGTAGAAAGAAGCAATGAAAGTAACGTTATTAAATGATTCCTTCCCGCCGGTCATAGACGGTGTGGCAAATGTTGTAATGAATTATGCAAAGATCCTGCAGGAAGAGAAGCTGGCGGATGTGATGGTGGCAACACCAGCGTATCCGGGCGCAGAATATCACAGCTATCCCTATTGGGTGGTGCCCTACCAGAGCTTTGATACGACGAAGATCGTAAAAGGATATCGGGCAGGCAATCCGCTTGATGTTAAGGAAATTGTGACAATGAAGGAATTTGCACCGGATATCATACACAGTCATTGCCCGGTGTCTTCCACGCTGCTTGCGCGGACGCTCCGGTTTTATACAGATGCACCGCTTGTATTTACTTATCATACGAAGTTTGATATTGATATTGCCAAGGCAGTGAAGTCAAAGCTGCTGCAAAAAGAAGCCATACATGCGCTTGTCAGCAATATAGAGGCGTGCGATGAAGTATGGGTGGTCAGCAGAGGAGCAGGAGAAAACCTGCGCTGTCTTGGATATACGGGAGAGTACCGCGTGGTCAGCAACGGTGTTGATTTTGCCAAAGGGCGTGTTGCGCCGGAAAAGGTGGCAAAAGTAACGGATTCCTATGATCTTTCGGAAGGAATTCCGGTCTTTTTATTTGTTGGCAGGATCGTCAAGTATAAAGGGCTTCCGCTCATTCTTGATGCGCTGGCGAAACTGTCGCAGGACGGCGTTGATTTCCGTATGGTATTTGTCGGAAGCGGACCGGATGAAAAGGAGATGAAAGAAAAAGCAGCAAGTCTCCTGAAGCCGGAACAGTATATTTTTACAGGAGCGGTATATGACAGAGAACAGCTCCGTGCATGGAATACGAGGGCGGATCTGTTCCTTTTCCCGTCTACGTATGATACAAATGGTATTGTCGTCCGGGAGGCAGCAGCCTGTGGGCTTGCCAGTGTACTGATCGGAGGAAGCTGTGCGGCAGAAGGCATCACGGATGACAGAAACGGATTTTTGATCGAAGAAACCCCGGATGCCATGTACCGGCTGTTAAAACGTGTGGGTTCTGACCTTGCACATCTGTATGACGTGGGCGAACATGCAATGAATGAGATCTATATTTCCTGGGAAGACAGTGTACACAGCGCATATGAGAGATATGGAGAGATCATAGAAGCCAAGAAGAGCGGAAAGCTTGTGCTACGTCATAATGCGATCTCAGGCTCCATGAAAAACATGCAGGAAAAAGTGCAGGATTCCATAAAGGTAACCGAGGAATTTGGAGAGGAATGCAGGAATTCATTCAAAAAAGAATATGATGAGTTCCTGAAAGAATATGAAAAGATTTCCCGGATTTTTCATATGCATTGACAGATGTTGAAAAGCCGGCTGAGAATAACCGGAAGTCAATGAGAAACAAATGCAAAAACAGCAAGCTATATAAAAAGAGGTATCGGTATGGAAAAAGATTGGTACAAAAGAATGGCATTTTACCAGATCTGGATCAGAAGTTTTTATGATGGAAACGGAGACGGAATCGGGGATCTGTACGGCGTTTACGAAAAACTGTCTTACATAAAATCGCTTGGTGTGGACGGCATATGGTTTTCGCCGCTCTATCCTTCGCCGAATGCAGATTATGGCTATGATATTTCCGACTATAAAAATATCCACCCGGATTATGGGGATCTGGAGCAGTTCCAAAAGGTGCTCGATAAGGCGCACAGCCTGGGACTGAGGGTGATCATGGATCTGGTAGTCAACCATACTTCCGATGAGCATCCGTGGTTTCTGGAAAGCAAGAAAAGCAGGGATAATCCATACAGTGATTATTACATCTGGCGTGATGGAAAGAACGGGAAGCTGCCAAACAACTGGGATAGTCTGTTTGAAGGAAAAGCATGGGAATATTGCCCGGAGCGTGACCAGTATTATCTGCATATTTTTGCAAAAAAACAGCCGGATCTGAATATGGATAATCCAAAGGTACGGGAAGAAGTCAAGAGCATCATGCGGTTCTGGCTGGACAGAGGCGTAGATGGGTTCCGGGAAGATGTGATCACCTTTATTTCAAAAGCGGACAATCTGCCAGACGGACTGCCGTTTATTCCGGCGGCGAACGGACTGCCTTTTTATAAAGATGGTCCGCATATTCATGAGTATCTGGCGGAATTCCGGAAAGTCTGCGAGGAATATGACTGTTTTCAGTTAGGGGAAGGTCCGATGACGAGCACGAGATCTGCGCTTTCCTATCTGACAGGAAAGCATAAATCACTGGATCTGATGTTTCATTTTGATCATATGTTTGCCGATTGCATTTTTACGGAATATATGCAGCGTCCGTTCCACCTCAGAAGTCTGAAGCATGCATTCAGCAAATGGCAGAAAGCATTGAACGGAAGAGCATGGAATACGTTGTATCTGGAAAACCATGACCACCCAAGAGTCATCAGCAGATACGGAAATGAAAGGTATCACAGGGCAAGCGGTTCGATGCTTGCGGTCTGCTATCTGTTTCAGCAGGGAACGCCTTTTGTATACCAGGGGCAGGAGATCGGTATGACGAATATCAAGCTTGCGTCGATCGATCAGTATGTGGATGTTTCTTCCCATAACAATTATGACACGTTCCATCTGAAAGACAGCGTGGAGAAGCGGATGGAGCGGATCCATGCATCCAGCAGGGATTCTGCGCGTACGCCGATGCAGTGGGATGACAGTAAAAATGCCGGATTTACGACCGGTAAGCCATGGTTTTACATCAATCCGAATTACAGAAAGATTAATGTTGCGGCAGAAGAAGAGCAACCGTTCAGTATTCTGAAGCTTTACCGCAGATGCCTCCGTTATCGGAAAAACAGTGATGTGGCACTGTGGGGAGACTATAAGGAATACGATAGGCTCAGTAATCAATTATATGTGTACAAGCGTACCTATCAGCAAAAGAGTCTCCTTATTGTATGTTCATTCAGTACGCACAGCTTGAAATGGCATAACATAAAAGAGTTCAGGGGCAGAAAGGGAAAGCTTGTGATATGCAACTATCCGAATCCTGTGCATGGCATGCTGAAGCCGTATGAAGCACGAGTATACGAATATAAAGAGTGATATGGGTATAAAATCAACAAAGATGTAGATGTGTATGTGAGCAGAGAGTTCCTTTGAGAGCCCTCTGCTCTGTTTTTTATGCTAGGCGAGACTTGTTTTCTTCCGTTGCTTGTTTGCTGCAAGGTATACAGAGAAGATCGCAACAAGGAAAATACATTGCATACCGATGTATTTCCAGTAATTTGCAAGGGAGTAGCTTTCTCCGGACCAGCCTGTTACCATATTGATGATTTTGATATACCAGTAAGCCGGGAGAAACTTTGCAACAGCTAAAACGCCGGTGCTCAAATACCACTGTGGTACAAAAATACCGCAAAGGAAGCTCATGCCGATCCCGATGATATTGGCAATCAGGTCGAGGGCATTGTCCTTCAGACCAAAGGTACTTAACAGCAGCGTGAGTGCAACGCAGATCAATGTAAATACAAAGCTGTTTAAGATACACAACTGTCCCTGTTGGGAAAAAACATTTTTCGGACCGAAGAACAGGACAGCAACAAGGGTGAAAATAAGCCATGTCAGAATGCTGTAACAGATACAGCCAAGACCAAGCTGTAGGGTACGCGCCTGCGCAGGCAGGGCGGAGCAGGCGATCCGGGAACTGACATCTGTCTGCTGGAACGTCACAAGGATCGGCACCAGACTGAGGGGAAAAATCATCAGAAAGATGTAGCTCATATACTGGAACCAGTAAAACATAGTTTTGTTTCCGCTGTTTCCGGTCTTTTGAAAGGTAATGGCTTCTACCTTCGGAGATTCCTCCAGATTTTGTCCGGTAGCGGCAATGGCATCTGTCAGACTATAGCCTCCCGTGCAGTATAAGGAGATCGAATCCAGATAGCTGTCAAGCTGTTCATTGACGAAAAAGCCGTTCGCATTGTCCTGTCTGATGCTGTGTGACAGCTTCAGAGGTGTATCTGTCAAAAACTGCGCCTCAAATCCTTTGGGGATCGTTAGTACATAGCTGATCTGCTGGTAAAACAGATTGTCTGTCAAGGATTCCGTATCTGTTTTCTCAAGTGTTACCAGATTGTGACGGGAGCCAAGGTAGTCCTGTATGCTCTGGCTGAGCATGGAATGATCCTCATCCAGTATGGTAATATATATCTTTTTGGCACTGAAATCACCGCTCATCGCTTTAGACTGCGAGATGCTCATTATGAAAATGAGGACCAGAAAAACACCGGAAAAAATAAATACATGTCCAAGATGTTTCTTTGCAATTTTAAAAAATATGTTAAATACTTGCATAGCGGGACCTCCTAGTTTTCAAAATTCCCAGACCGATAAAGAGAATGGATAAAAGAAGCAATGTTACAATATTCCGGGTGTATCTGGCATGCCCTTCAAAAATGCTCAGGCAGTAAAAGCTGTCTGTGATCAGGGCAGCGGGATTGATACGGTTGACAACCGGTGCAACACGGTCAATGAGGACACGCATATTGCCGACCATAAGCCCGCTTAAAAAGCACAGCGGCATGATCACGGCAAAGATGAGCCCGTTTTTTTCTTCCTTTCCTTTTTTGCCAAGTGTGCCAAAGAAAAAACCGAGGGATACACCGGTCAGAACGCCGGTAAACAGCGACAGAATCGCATACGGAAGCTGTGCATCAACACCGACCTTCAAAATATAGGACAGGTAGAAAAAACCAATCAGATTCAGGACAAATTCAAAGATGGTAGCGGCGATCAGTTCACCGATGATCATGCTGGATTTTTTTCGGGCAGAAACTGTTTTCCGGGCAGCGAGCGTAGAAAGATTGCCCTGATTTTCCACAGCTACGGTCACACCGGCCATAGCAGCATATAAACATGCCATAGCGAGCAGATTGTAAAAATACTGCGTGTAAGTATCCACATTTGGATTTTTCTGTAAGGAAACTTCCTCATTAAAGGCGTGTGGATTCTGAAAAGCAGAGATTACTTTTTCAGCATTTTCCGGATGCTTCTGCATCGTATCGATCAGCAGATCACAGCGGAGGTTGAATTCTTCCACAAAAGCAGCCAGAATACTCTGTTTGATATTATCTGCGGATGTATTGGCAGAAATACTGAGCTTTGCCTGACTGCCGCTTAATATCATACCGCATACATCGCCGTTTTCCAGAAGCTTTCGTGCTTCCTCTTCGGAACAGAAGGTAGTGTCCAGAAAAGGATCTTCTCCTTCGGAAAGCTGTGTCACGGTCTGCTTGAGTGCTTCTCCGTAATAATCATCGGTAAGGACAACTGCAACCGGAATTGTGCTCATGGATTCCGATGCACCGAGGTTGGAAAAAGCAATATAAAAGAAGGTGCCCAGAACGATCGGGAAAATTAAGATCCAAAACATGTTTGTTGTATTGCGAAACAGCCTTTTAAAGCTGCAAAAAATAATCTGTATCATATGACTGTACTCCTTATAGTTTATATCGTTTAATCACGCAGCTCTTTGCCGGTAATTTCCAGAAAAACATCATTCAAGGAAGGAAGCTCGGAATGGACATAGCCGAAGGAGTAGCTTTTCTTTTGCAGGTAATCGAGCACATGAATGAGATTGTGCTGGCCGCCGCTGCAGAGAACCGTCAGCTTATGCTGATCAAAGCTGACTTCATATATATGCGGCAGTTGACGGATGGCGGCAAGATCTTCTTCTGTCAGAGTGAGGATATCGATCGTGATGATCTCACTTTTCTTGATCAGTTTCTTGAGTTCTTCTGTTGTGCCAAGTGCCAGGTTTTTGCCCTGATCGATGATGGAAATGCGGGAACAGATCTGCTCGACTTCGTCCATATAGTGGGAGGTATACAGAATAGTTGCCCCGCGCCGATTCAGTTCGACGATCCCTTCCAGAATTTTGTTGCGGCTCTGCGGATCGACCGCTACGGTCGGCTCATCTAAAATGATCAGTTTGGGCTTATGTGCGATCCCACAGGCAATATTCAGACGACGGAGCAGTCCGCCGGACAGCTTTTTCGGATAAAACTTTCTGAAATGCTCCAGCCCCACAAAAGCAATCGCTTCTTCCACATATTGTTTCCTGAGTGCCTTATCGCGGATATAAAGTCCACAGAAATAATCAATATTTTCAGAAACGGTCAGTTCATCGAAAACCGCCACATTCTGCATGACAACACCAATCTGTGACTTGAGCTTATAATTGGTCGGTGTGATCTCCTCACCGAAAATTTCAATGTCTCCTTTATCATAGGAAAGAAGAGAAAGCAGACAGTTGATCGTAGTTGTCTTCCCACAACCGTTCGGACCGAGAAGACCGAAGATCTCTCCTTCCCGGATGGTCAGGTTTAAATGATCTACAGCGATGACTTCGCCGTATCGTTTCACCAGATTTTCTATTTTGACTGCTGTGTTTGCCATAAGTAACCTCCAGATTGTATGATATCGTTGTGCAGCTTGTTCTGCATGAGAAAAGTATAAAGGGTTTTCTGATTGATTTGTAGTAATAAATGTTAATACCTGATATGACATTTGTCATATTTTCCTTCTTTCATTATACTATTTGCGCGATCTGTGGTAGGATAAAGCTGACCGGGCATGAGAATGTTCCTTGTGGAAATTACGAAAAAGGAGGAAAACATCGGATGCAAAAAGCAATAGATAAACATGTGATACTGATGATGGGACTTCTTTTTCTGCTGAACCGAAGTCTGACCTATGGGCCGGTGGTGACATTTCTGGCAGCACTCATTTCGATGGAACTGATCATCTATCTGGAAAAAGAGGCTGTCTTTTATGGGATCGTGGCGGTTTATGTGCTGGCGTGCTTTTTTGCACCAAGTCTGATCTTCTTTTTGCCGGTGCATATTTATGAATTTATTTATAGAAAAAAGTGGTGGGGCTGTCTTTCCTGTGCACTTTTTGTATACAGAATTTCCCTGTTTCATGGGGCTGGGCAGATTCTTTTGTGGATCATGACAGTTATGCTGGCAGTTCTTTTGGCGGTCAGAACCGGGCAGCAGGTACAGGAGCATGCTGCTTTTTTAAAACTCCGGGACAGCAGTGTGGAAGAACAGGCAAAAATGAAGCAGCGTAATAAAGAGCTTTTGGAAAAACAGGACTATGAAATCAGAGTTGCGACGTTGTCGGAGCGGAACAGGATCGCACGGGAGATCCATGATAATGTCGGACATATGCTGTCACGCTGCATTTTGCAGCTTGGGGCACTCATGATGGTGCATAAGAAGGAAGAAACACTTTATGCACAGCTTTCGAGTGTGAACGCATCCTTAAATGAAGCCATGAACAACATCCGTGAAAGTGTGCATGATCTGCATGATGAATCCGTAGATCTGAAACAGGCTGTTGTGGAAGCAACTTCCCAGATGCGTCAGAATTATGAGCTGCAGCTTGTATACGATATGTCCCCGCAGGTTCCGAGAAATGTGAAATATGCCATGATTGCCATTGTAAAGGAAGCTATGGCTAACATCATAAAGCATTCCAATGCAACAAAGGTATCTGTTATGCTGCGGGAGCATCCGGGATTTTACCAGCTTCTGATAGAAGATAACGGAACGCAGATCCGCGAAAATAAGCATGCGGGCATCGGGCTTACCAATATGCGGCAGAGAGTGGAGGCACTTGGCGGCAATATCCATTTCAGAACAGATGCAGGATTTGCCATTATAGTATCGATCAGAAAGGAAATGAAAGAATGCGGGTAATTGTAGTTGATGATGATCAGCTCGTGGAGATGTCACTTACGACGATCCTCGGGTCGGATGAAGAAATAGAAGTAGTGGGCAGCGGTCATGATGGCTCGGAAGCTGTTGCGCTGTATCAGAAAGAAAAACCGGACGTTGTCCTGATGGATATCCAGATGCAGGAAATGAGCGGGCTTGCTGCGGCGGAAGAAATCCTTACCATGGATAAGGCGGCGAAGATCCTGCTTCTGACCACCTTTTCGGATGAGGAATATATTGTAAGGGCACTGGGGCTCGGCGTCAAAGGCTACATATTAAAGCAGGATTTTGAGGCGATCATTCCTGCACTGAAAGCGGTTTACGGCGGACAAAGTGTATTTGGTGGAGAGGTGGTATCCAAGATCCCGGCACTTACGGCTGCAAAGCATGATTTTTCCTATGCAGATTATGATATCGGAGAAAAGGAGCAGGAGATCATCGAGCAGGCAGCAATGGGAAAATCCAACCGGGAGATCGCACAGAGTCTCTTTTTGTCCGAAGGAACCGTCAGAAATTATATCAGTGCAATTTTGGAAAAGCTGTCCCTGCGTGACCGCACACAGCTTGTGGTGTTTTATTTCACGAAAATATGTTAGAAAAGAGGAACGTTATGTTTTACCCAAAAGACAATTCTTACAATGACATCCGGGAGAAGCCGCTAAACAGTTGGCTTTTGGAAATGGAGCAGCAGGTTACGCCTGCTGCTCTTTCAGGTAATCGATCACACAGGTAAGCTCCGGGGAGATCCATTTATTGCGGTGGTACAGAAGCTGGCGCCAGATGCCCGGCGTAGACATATCACTGACAGGCAGGCTGACAAGCCGTCCGTTTGCAAGATCTTCCTGTACGACAAATTCCGGGAGATAGGAAATGCCGATATCCTGACGGAGCAGGCTGCAGATCAGCTGTGTATCGCCTGTTTCCATGGCAGGTGTTGTTTCGAGTCCTCTGGCAGCAAGGATCTCATCCAGAATCGCGCGATAACTCATATTTTTTTCTGTCAGAAGAAGTGGATAGTCGAGTAATTTCCCGATATCCACTTTTTTTTCTTTCGCAAGTGGATGGCGGGGACTGGTGACAAAATGGATATTGACCGGTGCTTCCAGTGCTGTCATGTAATGATGGCTGTAAATACGGCGATCCAGTGTATAGACAATATCGACCTGATTCTGCCCCAGCATCTGGAACATATCATCCGTGCTGGCGGCGATCAGCTTCAGGCGGATTCCCGGATAGCGGTCGTGGAAGTCTTTGAAGTGGCTGTGGAACTGCCAGCTGGAGAGAGATTCTGCGATTGCGATCCTGACAATGCCTGCAGGCGCAGTATTGCCTGCAATATGACCGGCTTCTGCCCAAAGCCGCAGGATCTGATGCGCAAGCGGAAGCAGCTTCTGTCCTTCGTTCGTCAATGTAACCGTATGACTGATCCGTTCAAACAGCGGAATCCCCAGTTCGTTTTCGAGCTGCTTGATCTGAAAGGAAACGGTGGACTGTGTAAAGCCCAACCGCTGTGCAGCCTGTGTAAAGCTTTTCAGTTCGTTGACCATGACAAATGTTTCCAAATTTTTAATATCCATTGAAAGATCCCTTTCTGCATTGTTATCGACAAATTCGATAGATGCTATGAAAATCATTTGTTATACAAATGATAATACAAATTGTATAATAAACAACGCAGAAAAACAAGCTATGGTTTGGAAAGACGGATCATGGCAGCAAAAGAATAGTGAGATAGGAAAAAATTTTATGGAAAACAGAGAAAGACTGGGGAGCAGACTGGGGTTTATCATGCTCTCTGCAGGCTGTGCGATCGGGTGCGGCAATGTATGGAAATTCCCGTGGATGTGCGGACAAAACGGAGGAGGCAGCTTTATGCTGCTTTATATCATCTGCCTGCTGGTGCTGGGACTGCCTGCAATGGTCATGGAACTTTCGGTCGGAAGGGCAGCGCAGACAAGTCCGCTTTATATGTACGGAAAGCTGTCCGGTAAGAAAAAATGGAATATACTCGGCGGCATCTGCCTGATCGGCAATTTTTCCATTATGGCATTTTATACGGTTGTTTCAGGATGGATGCTTTATTATTTTGTAAAATTCCTGACAGGACAGAATCAGGAGTTTGGTTTTGAACAGATGATACAAAGCCCTACCATCAATGTGTTTTATCTGTTTCTGACAGTGCTGATAGCCTTTGTGATCCTGAGCTTCCACCTGCAGAAAGGACTGGAGCGGATCACAAAATATATGATGTCTGCTCTCATTGTGCTGATGCTTGTTCTGGCGGTACACAGTGTGACCTTAAAGGGAGCGGGACAGGGGCTGTCTTTTTATCTGATCCCTGATTTTTCCAAGATCAACGGTTCTGTTATCGTAGGTGCGATGAACCAGGCGTTTTTTACGCTGTCTGTCGGAATGGGCGGTATGGCGATCTTTGGCAGTTATATTGAAAAAGACCGTTCTTTGATGGGAGAATCCATTCATATTATCGTACTGGATACACTTGTGGCGGTCATAGCGGGAATCATTATATTTCCGGCCTGTTTTACATATGGACTCGAAGTGAAAGCGGGACCGAGCCTTTTGTTTGATACGATGGCGACTGTATTTAATAACATGGCAGGCGGACGCTGGTGGGGCACATTGTTTTTCCTGTTCATGGTATTTGCGGCGTTGTCAACAGTGCTGGGGGTGTGCGAAAATCTGCTGGCAATGGTAAGAGAATATACCGGCTGGTCCAGACCGAAGGGCTGTGTTGCCTGCGGGACAGTGATTTTCCTTGCAGCACTGACGACAGCACTCGGCTACAGCGTATTTCATTTTCAGCCGTTTGCCAAAGGAACTGCATGGCTGGATTTCTGGGACTTTATTGTATCGAATAATGTACTGCCACTGGGCTCTTTGATGCTGGCGGTATTCTGCTGCTATAAGATTGGTTGGGGTTGGGACCGGTTCCTTATGGAAGCAAATGAAGGAAAAGGTATGAAGGTAAAGAACTGGATGCGGCCGGTTTTTCAGTATTTGTTACCGCTTGTAATCCTGTTTATCTATATTTACGGTATGATCACTTTTCAGTGGAAGTAATTAAAATCTAAAGCTGTGTTTAAAAAGTAAAAAAAATACGTGCGAAGAGAAGAATAGCATGATAAGAAGGCGTCTGTTGATAAAAAATATCAATAGACGTCTTCTTTGTTGTAAATAGAAACAAGTATGCTATACTGATTTTGAAATTAGGCGCAACTAACCATGGACGGAAGTGCATTCTGGCATGTAGAAATGAGGAGATTATGGCAATAGAAGAGAAGAAATTTTTAGAAATTGTAGACTTGAAAAAAGGATTTGGAAGCGGAGAAACAAGGCAGGAGGTTTTGCGGGGAATGAACTTTTCCGTTGCGAAGGGAGAATTCTGTGTATTACTAGGGCCTTCCGGTTCCGGAAAGTCTACCCTGTTAAATATTCTCGGAGGTATTGATAATGCAGATTCCGGATACATAAGTATAGACGGAGATAAGCTGGAAGACATGGGCGAGAAAAAACTGACGATGTACCGCAGGAAACATCTGGGCTATGTGTTCCAGCTTTATAATTTGATCGCAAACCTGAATGTGAAGGAAAACATAGAGGTGGGTGCTTATCTTTCCGACAACCCGCTGGATATAGATGATCTTTTGCATACGCTGGGACTGTATGAGCATCGGTATAAGCTGCCAAACCAGCTTTCCGGCGGACAACAGCAGCGCGTTTCCATCGGCCGTGCGATCGTAAAGAACCCGGATATCCTGCTTTGTGATGAACCGACGGGAGCACTTGACTACAATACATCAAAAGAAATATTGAAGCTGATCGAGGATGTCAATCAGAAATATGGCAATACGATCATTATGGTAACGCATAACGAAGCGATCAAAAACATGGCAGACCATGTGATCAAACTGCGTGACGGTATGGTACGACATAATGATATTAATACAAATAAGATTTCCGCGCAGGATCTGGAATGGTAAGGGGTGTGGCAAGATGAGGAAGAAAAGAAACAAAAATCCCCTGATCAAAAGAATTTTGCGGGAGCTTTCCGGTGACTGGAAGAAATATCTGGTAGTGGCACTTTTCCTGATCCTGACGATCGGCTTTGTATCCGGTATGTATGTGGCAAACGGCAGTATGCTGAAAGCGGCAGAGGACGGAAAAACAAAGTATAAGCTGGAGGATGGTCATTTTGAACTGCAGAAAAAGGCGGATGCGGAGCTTCTTGCAGCGATCGGGACAGGGGAGAAGGCAGATGTAAAGCAGTATTATCTGGATAAAGCAACGAAAGAACTGGATGAAAAATTCGAGAAAGAATTTGCAGAGAAGTTTGATGCGCAGATGGCGGAAAAAATGTCACCGGAGATGCTGGAGGCTGCAAAACAGACAGAAGCTTATCAGACAGCCTATGATGAGGCATACCGGGAAGCATACGAGAAAGCACTTGAGGAGATCAATGATAAGATTGATGACGAATATGCGGAAGCGGAAGAAAAATATGAGCTGAACGATCCGGATTTTCAGGCGGTAAAGACGAAGGTTTACGAAAATTTTTACCGGAATGAGGAGGAAGACTATAACAATGACGGGGAAACGGATGGAACCATCCGCGTTTATGCCAAAACGGATGCAGTCAACGAGGCATGCATTCTGGACGGAAAGCTTCCGGAGCAGGCAGATGAAATTGCCATCGACCGTATGCATGCGGATAATGTCGGCATAAAGGTGGGAGATACTGTTTCCGTATCCGGAAAGAAATTTCGTGTAACAGGTCTGATCGCATATGTAAATTATGCAACACTGCATGAAAAGGCAACAGATTTTATGTTTGATGCGTTGAAATTTGATGTGGCTATGGTGACTGATGAGGGCTTTAACAGTTTACATAAAAAAGTGCATTTCGCTTATGCCTGGGTTTATGAAGAAAAGCCGGCGGATGATGTGGCAGCCAAGGAGCAGTCAGATGATTTCATGCGGGCACTTCTGACACAGACGGTCGTAGCGGACAATGAGATTGCGGACTATGTACCTGCTTATGCCAATCCGGCGGTCAACTTTGCAACAGAGGACATGGGATCGGATGAATCAATGGGTGGTGTCCTTTTGTATATTCTGATCGGTATCATTGCTTTCATCTTTGCAATTACAATCAACAACACGATCGTAAAGGAGGCTTCCGCGATCGGAACACTGCGGGCATCGGGGTATACAAGAGGAGAACTCATCAGACATTATCTTTCCATGCCTGTGATCGTCACGTTGTTTGCGGCTGTGATCGGAAATGTCCTTGGCTATACGGTATTTAAAAAGGTAGTTGTTTCCATGTATTATAACAGTTACAGTCTGCCGACTTATGAAACGATCTGGAATGCGGAGGCATTTGTAAAAACTACGCTGATACCGGTCATTTTGATGCTGGTTGTGAATCTGCTCATTATTACAAAAATGATGCATCATACGCCGCTGCAGTTTTTGCGCCATGATCTGAAGAAAAGCAAGCGGAAGAAAGCAATGAGGCTGCCACGCTGGAGCTTCTTAAACAGATTCCGTCTGCGTATTTTGTTCCAGAATATTCCTAATTATCTGGTTCTGTTTGTGGGAATCTTCTTTATTATGGTATTACTTGCCATGGCGGTCGGTATGCCAAGTACCCTGCAATATTATAAGGATAACGCCGAAAGCATGATGTTTGCAAAATATCAGTATGTGTTGTCCGATTATGAGGACGAGGATGGCAATACGGTCACGACAGACAATGCAGATGCGGAGAAGTTTGATATGACATCTTTGCAGAAGAAAAGTGATGCTTTTGATGAAGAAGTATCCGTTTATGGCATCGAAAATGACAGCCGGTATGTGCAGATCGACGGACTTTCTGCCCTGAAAGAGGGAGAGGTTTATATCGCAAAGCCATTCAGTGAAAAGTATCACCTGACCAAAGGCGATACAGTAACGCTGGATGAGAAATATGAAAACAAACAGTATACATTCAAAGTGGCGGGCATTTATGAAAAGTGTCAGAGCATTGCGGTATTTATGCCGATTGGGCAGTTTGGTAAGGTATTTGCCCTGAAGGATGGACAGTTTGGCGGCTTCCTTTCCGATACCGAGATCACGGATCTGGAGGAAGATAATGTTGCAACGGTGATCACGATCCGGGATATCACAAAGATGTGCGACCAGCTCGATCATTCCATGGGAAGTTATATGACCTATTTCCAATATTTGTGCATCCTGCTTTCTATTGTGATGATCTACCTTCTGACAAAGCTGATCATTGAGAAAAATGAAAATGCCATTTCCATGACAAAGATATTGGGATACAAAAACAGTGAAATAGCAGGGCTTTATCTGATGGCGACTACAATTGCAGTGCTGCTTATTGATGTGGTTACCGTCTTTCTGGGCGAGAAAGTGATCGTTTATGTATGGGCGGCCATGATGACTTCTTACAGCGGATGGTTTACCTTTATGGTGGAACCGGCCGGATATCTCAAGATGTTTGCGTTTGTCCTGATCGGATATCTGATCGTTATGTGTTTTGATTTTAACCGGATCCGGAAGATCCCGATGGACGAAGCACTGAAAAATGTGGAATAAGAATCACGATTTGCAAAATCCGGAATTGTAAAATTCCGGATTTTGTGGTTTCATAGAAGAAGAGCGTATAAAAAGCAGAATGTCTTTGTACCTTCAACAGACCAGAAGGATACAATCATGACATCAGGAAGAAAATTGAAAAAAGGAGACAGAAAAATGCCGGTTTTTGATTTTAGCGGAAAAGGAACAGGAAAGGCAGAGGAGGTTTGTACATATACAACCTTTATATCGGATGCAAAAGAGAAAAGCCCTGAGGATCCGATCCTTGTGATCAGTAATAAAGAGCAGCAGTGGAAGCATCACACCAATGGCCTTTTTACCAATCAGACAAAACGGACCTCTTTTGAATTCAAGGAAGAAGGAGAAACCTATCCGGCTGATATCTTAAAGGTAGATGCCAGATTTGTAAATCTGATCAAATGGCTGGGAGAGAACCGGATCAATGTCCGCCTTTCCGGTAAAAATACAGAGGATGGTTATGCAGTATACAGAATCCGGGAAACTGCATTTGGCGGTGGCACTAAGCTTTCCGCTGCAGACGGATTTTTACAGTATATGATCGAAAGACTGTTGTCCATGACAGCAGTGGAGGAAATCGAAGAGGATGATGATGCGGAAGAGGAAGGCGACGATATGAAGATCACCAGCCTGCAGAGTATTTCCGATTTCATGACCTGCGCAGGAAGAACGCTTCCCGATAATATCAGACTCTGGGCAAGACGTAATCTTGCTGTGGCAAGATCCCATGAGGTTTCCCCGGAGGAACGCCGCCATGCACAGCGTGCCCTTTCCATTATGATGAATGTACAGTGGAAGAGTGATTATTTTGAGGCGATCGATCCGGTAGAGGCCAGAAAGATCTTAGACGAGGAACTGTATGGACTGGAACGTGTGAAGCAGCGTATCATGGAGACGATCATCCAGATCAACAGAACCCATACATTGCCTGCTTATGGGCTTTTGCTTGTCGGCCCGGCAGGAACCGGTAAGTCACAGATCGCCTATGCGGTAGCACGTATTTTAAAACTGCCGTGGGCTACACTTGATATGAGTTCCATCAACGATCCGGAGCAGCTTACGGGAAGCTCCCGTATTTATGCAAATGCAAAGCCGGGTATTATTATGGAAGCATTCTCCATCGCGGGAGAATCCAATCTGGTATTTATTATCAACGAGCTGGACAAGGCAGCTTCCGGCAAAGGAAACGGCAATCCGGCAGATGTCCTGCTGACTCTGCTTGATAATCTCGGGTTTACCGATAACTACATTGAATGTATGATTCCGACATTTGGTGTATATCCGATCGCAACCGCAAATAATAAAGAAGATATCAGTGCTCCGCTGATGTCCCGTTTTGCAGTGATCGATATCCCGGATTATACATTTGAGGAAAAGAAAGTGATCTTCAGCAGATTTGCACTGCCAAAGGTTCTGAAACGCATCGGTCTTCTGGAAAATGAATGCATTATTACGGATGATGGTCTGGATCAGGTGATCATGCAGTTCTCCGACACAACGGGTGTCCGGGATCTTGAGCAGGCAGCAGAGCATATCGCAGCCAATGCGCTTTACCAGATCGAGGTCGATCACAAAAAACAGGTGACTTTCGATGCGCAGGCGGTAAAAGAGCTGTTTGCATAGGAGAGTAAAGTTAATATCATTCTAAATAAAGTAATATCGTTGTAAAAAGGGCGGCAAAACTTGATACAAAATGACATGTTTTGTATATTTTCCGCCTTTTTTTGATGCTTTTTTTTCGAAATGGGTTGCGAAAACTGTGGCAACATATTATTATGAAAAAGCTGATTTTATAAAATTTTTATAATTAGGTGAAAGTAATTATTCTATATGGAGTGGATAAAACAACATGGATTACACGAGAGAAATCGCGATAGAACGGCTTTTGAAGAGCTACCGATCCAGTTACAACATTCATCCGGACGAAGATGACCGGAACCCGATCACAGCGCGCTGTGATTTTTTTGAGCATTCAGGGCAATATGTCATTTCCAAAAAGGCAGAGCTTTGGACTGCTGATACAGAAGAATTCTTATATTTTCTGAATATCCCGCATCTCACACTTGAGCTGTATCAGAAGTGGAGAGATTATGTACATGAAGATGGAATGAACCGTCTGCATGTCGGACCGGGACATATGGCATCTTATATCACACCTGTATTCATCTGCGATACTTGTGACGAAGATGCGAGGAAGGCACTGAAAAAGTGTCATATATCAAAAAGTTTTCATTTTTCACTGCATGGCTGGATGGATCACCATACTGCACTTGTAGAGCTGTCAACAGGACAGATTGATGCGAACAGGGGCGGCCGCCACACAGCGAAATTCATGAAAAAGGTACTATATTCGTAAATATGGAAGGGAGAACGAGTAAATGAATTCATTAGTACTTCTTCTCATCTGTGTTGCCATTCTTGTAATCGGCTACATCTTCTACGGCGGATGGCTTTGCAAGCAGTGGGGCGTTGGTGAGAGCAAAACTGAGACACCGGCTCATACAATGGAAGACGGTGTGGACTATGTTCCGGCAAAAGCACCGGTTCTGATGGGACATCATTTTTCATCAATCGCAGGTGCAGGCCCTATCACAGGACCGATCGGCGCAGCAATCTTTGGTTGGCTGCCTGTAACTCTTTGGATTCTCATCGGAGGTATCTTCTTCGGTGGTGTGCATGACTTTGGCGCACTTTTTGCATCTGTCCGCAATAAAGGCCAGTCAATTGGAGAGATCATCTCCACTAACATGAGCAAGCGTGCAAAACAGCTGTTCATTATTTTCTCATACCTGACACTGATCCTTGTTGTAGCTGCTTTTGCTTCAATCGTAGCATCAACATTCGGTGCTGTATATGATGAAAGTGGTGCACTTGATCTGGCGAAATCCGCTACACCTGCATCAGTTGCTATGATCTCTGTATTATTCATCCTGATCGCTGTCGTATTCGGTTTCTTTGTATACCGTAAAAACGTGCCAATGGGCGTTGCTTCTATCGTTGGTGTACTTGCAATCGTTCTGATCATGGCAGTTGGTATGAATTTCCATCCGATCTATCTGTCAACAAAGACATGGATGTGGATCGTAGGTCTTTACATTGCAATCGCATCTGTAACACCTGTATGGATCCTTCTGCAGCCACGTGACTACTTAAGCTCATTCCTGCTTTATGCAATGCTTGCAGTTGCGGTGTTCGCTGTTGTTGTGGCACATCCTACATTTGATGCAAGTTTCCCGGCAGTAACAGGTTTCGCAGTAGACAACGGAAACGGTGTCCAGTATCTGTTCCCTGTACTGTTCACAACAGTTGCATGTGGTGCTATCTCCGGTTTCCATTCACTGGTTTCCTCAGGTACAACATCTAAACAGCTTGATAAAGAAAAAGATGCAAAGCCGATCGCTTACGGCGGAATGCTCCTTGAGTGTGTACTTGCTGTATTAACTCTTTGTGCAATCGGTTATGCTTACAAGTGGAATCAGGCAAATCCTGACAGCGCACTTGTTGGTGCAACAGCTATCTTCGGTGGTGGTATCGCTCACATGGTTGACGATGTTATCCCGGGCAGCTACACAGTACTGAACTCTCTGCTCGTACTTACATATTCAGCATTCTGTCTGACATCTCTGGATACAGCAACACGTCTTGCACGTTTCATGTTCCAGGAATTCTGGCTTGAGCCTGGTCAGACACCAAAGGATATTAAGGAAGGATGGAAGAAGGTTATGGTTAATCCATACTTCGCAACAATCTTAACAGTTGTACTTGGTATCTTACTTGGTATGACAGGATATGCTAAGATCTGGGGTCTGTTTGGTGCAGCGAACCAGTTACTTGCAGGTATCGGTCTGTTAGCAGTTGCTACATGGCTTGGTAATGCAGGAAAGAACAACAAGATGTTCTTAATCCCTATGGCATTCATGATCGTTGTTACGATCTGCTCACTTGCTCTGACAGTAAAGAACCAGATTGGTATCATTGCTGCAGGCAGCGCTGACTGGGGCCCATATGCACAGGTTATCCTTGGTGCATTATTGATCATTCTGGCAATCATCCTTGTAATCGAGGGTGTCCAGACACTGAAGAACCAGAAAGCAAAAAAAGCTGACGCATAATATGTGATCTGATAAGGGTTATTATTTTAAAATGAGATGAGGCATCCGTCCGGATGCCTCATTTTTCTTTTATCAAACGAATGATACCTATAATTAAATTTATGTATGGTTTTCTGCCGCAGCCGCGAAAACTAAAACAGACTGCCGGCAATATGTACCAGATAAGCCGCAAGCCAGGCGATCACACACTGACCGGCAACGACCACTGCAGCCCACTTACCGCCAAGCTCACGTTTGATCGATGCAACCGCTGCAACACAAGGTGTGTAAAGCAGGCAGAAAGCAAGAAGGGATGCTGCTGAAAGTGGTGTCAGAACTGCCTGCAGGGAGGCGGTTGAGCCAAATAATATGGACAGCGTGGCAACAACACTTTCCTTTGCCATGAAGCCTGTGATCAGGGCTGTGGAAATACGCCAGTCACCGAATCCAAGCGGTGTAAAGACCGGTGCGATCAATCCTGCTACGGCGGCGAGAATACTGTTCTGGGAATCTGTCACAAGATTCAGGTGCAGATCAAAGGTCTGTAAAAACCAGATGACGATCGTAGCAAGGAAAATAACGGTAAAGGCTCTTTGCAGAAAGTCTTTTGCTTTTTCCCACAAAAGCTGACTGACATTTTTAGCACCGGGAAGCCTGTAGTTTGGCAGTTCCATAACAAACGGAACGGCTTCTCCGTGAAACAGGGTAGAACGCAGAAGAAGTGCCATCAAAATACCGATGGCAATACCGCCAAAGTAAAGTGTGATCATAACAAGTGCACCATGTCCCGGGAAAAAAGCTGCAGCAAAAAAACTGTAGATCGGCAGTTTGGCGGAGCAGCTCATAAACGGTGTCAGAAGGATCGTCATTTTACGGTCCCGTTCGGACGGCAGGGTACGGCTTGCCATAACACCCGGAACCGTACAGCCGAAGCCGACCAGCATAGGAACAATGCTGCGGCCGGAAAGTCCAATCTTACGGAGCAGTTTATCCATAACAAAAGCAACTCTTGCCATGTAACCGCTGTCTTCCAGAAGAGACAGGAAGAAAAAGAGTGTGACGATGATCGGTAAAAAGCTGAGCACACTCCCGACTCCGTTGAAAATGCCGTCAATGAGCAGTGAGTGGAGCACAGGGTTGATATGTGCTGCTGTAAGGAGCTGATCCGTCAGATGTGTCAGCGAATCAATCCCAAGCTGCAAAAGATTGGAAAGCGCCGAACCGATCACATTAAAGGTCAGGAAAAATACAAGTCCCATAATGGCGATAAAACACGGAATGGCGGTAAACCGTCCTGTCAGCACTTTATCCATTTTCACACTGCGCATATGTTCACGGCTCTCATGTGGTTTGACGACCGTTTCTTTACAGATCTTTTCAATAAAAGTAAAACGCATATCCGCAATGGCAGCAGCACGGTCAAGGCCGCGCTCCGTTTCCATCTGGACAATGATATGTTCCAGTGTTTCCTTCTCATTTTCATCCAGCTGCAGCTGTTCCAGTATCAGATGATCACCTTCCGCCAGCTTTGCTGCAGCGAAACGGACCGGAATACCTGCAGATTCCGCATGATCTTCGATCAGGTGCATAATACCGTGCAGACAACGGTGTACAGCACCGCCGTGATCTTTTGCATCACAGAAATCCTGTCTGCCCGGACGTTCCTGATATTTTGTGACATGCATGGCATGTGCGACCAGCTCGCTGATGCCTTCATTTTTGGCGGCGGAGATAGGAATGACGGGAATACCAAGCATTTCTTCCATCTGGTTGACTAAAATAGAGCCACCGTTGACACGCACCTCGTCCATCATATTCAGTGCAAGTACCATGGGAATATCAAGCTCCATAAGCTGCATGGTCAGATACAGATTTCGTTCAATATTGGTAGCATCTACAATATTAATGATGCCTTTCGGTTTTTCATTTAAAACAAAGTTACGTGTTACGATCTCTTCATTGGAATAAGGAGACATGGAATAAATACCGGGCAGATCCGTTACAAGCGTATTTTTCTGTCCGCGGATCGCACCGTCTTTTCGGTCTACCGTAACGCCCGGGAAATTACCGACATGCTGGTTGGAGCCGGTCAGCTGGTTAAATAAAGTTGTTTTACCGCAGTTCTGATTCCCTGCAAGCGCAAAGGTCAGAACGGTGCCTTCCGGCAAAGGGTTTTCTTCCTCTTTATTGTGGTACCGGCCGCCTTCTCCGAGTCCGGGATGATCGATAAGCTTTGATGTCTGCTTTGGCGGAAGCGGTTTCTTTTCATATATATTTTCAATTGTGATCTTTTCGGCATCTGCCAGTCTGAGTGTGAGCTCGTAGCTGTGGATACGCACCTCAACCGGATCGCCCATAGGGGCATATTTCACCATGGTGATCTCTGCTTTTGGAATGATACCCATATCCAGAAAATGCTGGCGCAGGGCACCTTCACCGCCAACGCTAACAATGGTTGCGGTTTTTCCGATCGGAAGTTCTTTTAATGTCATGTTGGTCTCCATTCCGCCGTCTTTCGGTTGACGGCACAAATAGTAATGAAAGTTCTATTTTTGCACTATCCTCTGTAAACCGATAGTGCGTGTTATTGATAAAAAATCTCAGTAGTAGTATAGACATAAATCAAAGAAGCGGTCAATGCCTCGATTTGATTTTTTGGAAAAAGAAACTGAACAAAACGGCAAAGTATGTTATAATTCCGTAGGATAAAATCTTAGAAAGTATGCAGGAGCATGACATGCAGACAGAAAACGGACAGAAGAAAAACAAATACGAAATAGATATGACTAACGGAACATTGATGGATAAGCTGATCTCATTTTCGCTTCCGCTGATGTTGTCAGGCATTTTACAGCTGATGTTTAATGCAGTAGACATTATCGTGGTTGGCAGATTTACAGGGAGCAGTGCACTGGCAGCGGTCGGTTCGACCACTGCACTCATTAATGTATTTACCAATCTCTTTATCGGGATATCATTAGGTGCCAATGTGCTGGCTGCCAGATTTTATGCAGCGGGCAGAGAAAAAGAAATGTCAGAGACAGTGCACACAGCCATCGCTCTTGCGCTTGTCAGTGGGCTTATCATGGCAGTGGTGGGTGTTGTATTTGCAAAAGGAGCACTTATCTTAATGGATACCCCTGCAGATGTTATCGGACAGTCTGCTTTGTATATGCGCATTTATTTTGTAGGAATGCCATTTTTTATGCTGTATAACTACGGTGCAGCTATTTTGCGTGCGGTGGGAGATACAAAGCGGCCGCTTATTTTTCTGATCGTATCCGGTGTGATCAATGCATTGCTGAATCTGTTCCTTGTTATCGTGTGTGATATGGGTGTTGCAGGTGTTGCCATTGCAACTGTGATCTCCCAGATGATCTCCTGTATTTTGGTATTGCGCTGCCTGTATCAGACACAGGGAAGCTATCAGCTTCGGTTTTCAAAGCTGGCAATCAAAGGGGAGTATGTCGGACAGATCTTTCAGGTAGGTGTTCCTGCAGGTATCCAGAGTACGGTCATCAATTTTTCAAATGTGCTGCTGCAGTCGTCCGTTAACTCCTTCGGCTCTATAGCTATGGCGGGGTATACCGCCGCTAACAATATTTTTGGCTTTTTGTATGTCTCAGTCAATTCCATCACGCAGGCGTGTATGAGTTTTACCAGCCAGAATTATGGTGCAGGCAGGAAAAAACGTATGGATCGGGTTTTGCTGGAATGTATGCTGCTATCGGTTGTATCTGCGCTCATCTTAGGTAGCAGTGCCTACCTGTTCGGACCTGAAATTTTGCAGATCTATACAACAGATCCGGCGGTCATAGCCTGTGGTATGGAAATCATGTTATATACAACTGTGACTTATTTCCTGTGCGGATTGATGGATCTGTTCCCGGGAGCACTTCGCGGTATGGGACATTCGGCAGTTCCGATGATCCTTTCCGTGATCGGAACGGTTGGTACGAGAATTGTCTGGATCTATGGGATCTTTCCGCAGCACAGATCATTAAAGATCCTGTTTATTTCTTATCCGGCCTCATGGATCATTACAATCGTCATGCAGGTGGTCTGCTACTATTTTGTAAGACGCAGTGTTTATGCAAAAATGCCGGATGAGATGCAAAGCATCTAAAAGACCGGAAGGAATGTTGGATGGCGGTAAAAATGCTATGCATACTGGATCGTGAAACAGGCAGCTGCAGTTGCAGAAAAGGTCATGTACGGCTTGGAGGAACTGAAGGACAGTGGCTATTTGACGGTTGTGATCGTAAAGATTGTGAAGAAAATGAGCAGATAGAAGGTCGGGCATTGCCCGGCCTTTTATAGATTAGTTACAAAATATCGCGAAATGTAAATTGTTTTGTGTATGGGGCGTGCTATATACTATTACGAGCAGGATAAACGAAGCGGAAATACCATGCAGATGAACCATACGAGTAAGTTATAACAAAACAGGATGAGGAAAACTATGATTGCAGTGATCAGAGGAACCGGTTCTTATATTCCGCCGCGGGTGGTGGAAAATGAGGAACTAAAAAATTACATAGAAACAAATGATACATGGATCCGGGAACGGACAGGGATAGAAAGGCGTCATGTTGTGACGGATGATACGGTCGCTTCTATGGCTGTAGAAGCCGGAAAAGCAGCATTGGAAAATGCCGGAATACAGGCAGAATCGCTGGAACTGATCATCGTATCCACAACAAGTCCCACGCAGATGATCCCATGCAATGCCTGTCTGGTGCAAAAGGAGCTTGGTGCGGTAAAGGCGGCGTGCTTTGACCTGAATGCTGCCTGCAGTGGATTTATCACAGCTTACCAGACAGCCTGCGCCTATATAGAAAGCGGATTCTATCAGAAGATCCTTGTAATCGGCAGTGAAGCACTTTCCTGTATTACAGACTGGTCGGACCGCAGTACCTGTATTTTATTCGGAGACGGAGCAGGTGCGGTGGTGCTGACGGCGGAAGCAGGCGAAAAACAGGTATCTGTCTGTGGTGCAGATGGCAGGATGGGAGATGCATTGACACTATACAGCGGGTATTCTTCAAATCCGTTTGGCACGCAGGAGCCGATGCAGAGAGCAGCAGCGGATGACAGCGGAAAAAATGCATGTGTCAGAATGGACGGACAGGCGATTTTCCGGTTTGCCGTCCGTAAGGTGCCACAGCTCATAGAGGAGCTGCTACAGAAAAACAGCTTACAGAAGGAAGATATCAAATATTATATTCTGCATCAGGCAAATGAGCGCATTGTGGAAGCTGTTGCAAAAAGAACAGGACAGTCGATCGAAAAATTCCCGATGAATGTACAGGAGTATGGAAATACTTCTTCTGCTTCTGTTCCGATTTTATTGGACGAGCTTTGTCGGGATGGCAGAGTAAAAGCCGGAGACAGGCTGGCGATCGCCGGATTCGGCGGCGGGCTGACCTGGGCAGCCAGTGTTGTGACATGGTGGTAGGAAGATGGAAAAGGAGAATAAAATGCAGACAGAAATAAATAACTTATTGGAAATAGAATATCCGATCATACAGGGCGGTATGGCATGGGTAGCAGAGCATCATCTGGCAGCAGCTGTATCAGAAGGCGGCGGATTTGGGCTGATCGGTGCAGCAAATGCACCGGCTGACTGGGTCAGAGAGCAGATCCGGAAAACAAAGGAATTAACGGATCGCCCGTTTGGCGTAAATGTCATGTTAATGAGTCCCTATGCGGACGAAGTTGCCCGGGTGATCGCAGAGGAAGGTGTAAAGGCTGTTACAACAGGAGCCGGCAATCCGGAAAAATATATGGAACTGTGGAAAGAACGGAATATCAAAGTGATTCCGGTTGTGGCATCGGTTGCACTGGCAAAACGTATGGAGCGCTGCGGGGCAGACGCAGTTGTGGCAGAGGGATGCGAATCCGGCGGACATATCGGAGAAAGTACAACAATGACATTAGTACCGCAGGTTGTGGATGCGGTTGACATCCCGGTGATCGCCGCCGGAGGGATCGGTGATGGCAGAGGAATTGCAGCAGCATTTATGCTGGGGGCAAAGGGCGTACAGATGGGTACAAGGTTTGTAGTCACAAAAGAATGTCAGGTACATCCGGCTTATAAGGAACGCATCATCCGGGCAAAGGATATTGATACAAGAGTCACAGGAAGAAGTACGGGACACCCGATCCGGGCACTGCGGAATGATATGACAAAAGCCTATTTGCAAAAGGAACAGGAGGGAGCCTCTACAGAAGAGCTGGAGCTTCTGGCATCCGGTGCACTCAGAAGAGCCGTGCAGGAAGGCGATATTCATAACGGCAGTCTGATGTCCGGTCAGATCGCAGGTCTTATCAAAGAAGAAGTTAGCTGTAAACAACTAATTGATACGCTGGTAAGCCAGACAAAAGAAGCATTAAACAGGAGTAGGATGTATGAGTAAAATTGCATTTATCTATCCCGGACAGGGGGCACAGAAATGTGGCATGGGACGGGATTTTTATGAAAACAGTGAGCAGGCAGAAAGATACTTTGATGATGTCTGTGGGCAGCTTGATTTTGATCTGAAAAAAATCTGTTTTACAGAAAATGAAGAGATCAATCAGACGGAGTTTACACAGCCGGCGATGGTTGCAGTCTGTCTGATGATTACGCAGGAACTGCTTATGCGGGGAATCAGACCGGAAATGACTGCAGGACTCAGTCTTGGAGAATACGCGGCAATCGCTACAGCCGGGGCATTTTCCATGGAGGATGCAGTACTTCTTGTCAGAGAGCGCGGAAAGCTGATGCAGTACACCGTACCGGCGGGAATCGGCGGTATGAGTGCAGTGCTGGGCATGGAAGCAGAAAAGATAGAAGATGTGCTGCAGGACATTCCGGGAGCTATGATCGCAAATTACAACTGTCCGGGACAGATTGTTATCACAGGTGAGCTTACGGCACTTGAAAAGGCAGGTGCTGCATTGAAAGAAGCCGGTGCAAAGAGGGTATTGCCATTGAAAGTGAGTGGTCCGTTTCATTCTTCCCTGATGGAGCCGGCAGCTTCAAAGTTGAAACAGGAGCTTTTAAAAGTAACAATATCCGATCTGCAGATCCCTTACATTTCCAATGTGACAGCGCAGAAGGTAACGGATAAGCAGGAGATTGCCGGACTGCTTTGTGAGGGAATCCATTCTTCCGTGCACTGGGAGCAGAGTGTGAGATATATGATAAGGCAGGGAGTTGATACTTTTGTAGAGATCGGTCCGGGAAGAACACTGGCCGGTTTCATGAAGAAGATAGATCCGGCAGTAACTGTGAAAAATGTCGCCGTCTGGGAAGATGTGGAGAAAGTGGTAAATGAATTATGTTAACTGGAAAAGTGGCACTGGTAACAGGTGCATCCAGAGGAATCGGGTGTGCAATTGCTAAGAAGCTGGCAAGCATGGGAGCGCTTGTGATCGTGAATTATAATGGCTCAAAGGAAGCAGCGGAGACTGTTGCAGGGGAAATTTGTAAAGAAGGCGGCAGTGCTGTAACCTATGGCTGTGATGTGTCGGATGAAGCGGCCGCGACAGCTATGATCGCAGCAATTGCAAAAGACTACGGCGGAATAGACATTCTTGTCAATAATGCAGGGATCACAAGGGATAACCTGATGCTCCGTATGACAGATGCGGAATTTGATGCGGTGCTTGCAACTAACCTGAAAGGTGCATTTCATACAATGCGTGCTGCAGCAAAGACAATGCTGAAAAAGCGCTATGGCAGGATTATCAACATTGCGTCTGTATCGGGAATTACCGGAAATGCAGGACAGGCAAATTATGCTGCTGCGAAGGCAGGGATGATCGGTATGACAAAATCTGCCGCGAGAGAACTCGCCGGCCGTGGAATTACAGTAAATGCAGTTGCACCGGGATTCATTGAAACCGATATGACAAGGAAGCTTCCCGAAGAAATCAGGGAAGGTGCATGTAAGCAGATCCCGCTTGGGCGGTTCGGACAGCCTGAGGATGTGGCAAAGGCAGTGGCATTTCTGGCTGCGGAAGGATCGTATCTGACAGGACAGGTGCTTGCTGTTGACGGTGGCATGGTAATGTAGAATGGAGACAGAGAATGAAAAGAAGAGTTGTTATTACAGGAATGGGGGCAGTTACCCCGACCGGAAACAATGTGGATACATTTTGGAACAGCTGTAAGGAAGGAAAAGTCGGCATTGACCGGATCACAAAGTTTGATACATCGGATTTTAAGGTAAAGCTTGCAGCAGAGGTAAAGGATTTCAGAGCTGCTGATCATATGGATCCGAAGGCGGCAAGACGTATGGAGCCTTTTGCACAGTATGCTGTGGCGGCTTCGGGAGAAGCGATGGAGGATGCAGGGATCAATATGGAAGCGGAAGACCCTTACCGCGTGGGAGTGATCATTGGCTCCGGTATCGGAAGTTTGGAGACAGTGGAGGCTACTTACGATAAAGTGCTGGAACATAAGGTAAACAGGGTAAATCCGCTGACGATTCCTAAGATGATCTCTAACATGGCTGCAGGTAATGTTTCCATTCAGTTCGGACTTAAGGGAAAGTGTGAAAATGTCGTAACAGCCTGTGCAACGGGCACAAATTGTATCGGTGATGCCATGCGCACGATCCAGTACGGAGAAGCGGATATCATGCTGGCCGGTGGAACAGAAAGCTGTATCTGCCCTACGGGGGTTGCAGGTTTTCAGCAGCTGACAGCACTTTCGACGGAAACAGACAGGATGCGGGCTTCTATTCCTTTTGACAAGGACAGAAACGGTTTTGTCATGGGAGAAGGGGCAGGTATTTTGGTACTGGAAGAGCTTTCCCACGCACAAAAGCGCGGTGCACATATTTATGCAGAGCTTGTGGGATATGGAGCAACAGCGGATGCATATCATATTACATCTCCGTGTGAGGATGGAAGCGGCGCGGCAAAGGCAATGGAGATCGCCATGCGGGAAGCAGGCATAGAGCCGGCGCAGATTGACTATATCAATGCACACGGTACAAGTACACATCATAATGATCTGTTTGAAACAAGAGCGATCCGGCTTGCATTTGGTGCACACGCAGAAAATGTGCAGATCAATTCAACAAAATCCATGATCGGACATCTTCTTGGGGCAGCAGGCGGCGTGGAAGCTATTGTCTGTGTGAAGTCTATCCAGGATGGATTTGTGCACCGGACAGCAGGTACAAAAGAAACAGATCCGGAATGTGATCTGCATTATACGATCGGCGGACCTGTGGAGAAAAAGATCACTTATGCAATGAGCGATTCTCTGGGATTTGGCGGGCATAACGCGGTGCTTGTTTTTAAAGCATTTGATGCCTGACGATTATGGAAAGATGGCACAGAGTGATCATAGATCAGAAAAGGTGAAAGGCAAAGCTATGGAATTTGAAAATATGATAAAGCTGATCCAGACAGTGTCGGCATCGGAACTGGACAGCTTCTGTTATGAAGAAAACGGTATCAGGATAAAATGCGGAAAAAAATCGGGAAAAACGGTCATGGTACATGACTCCGCAGAAAACAGTGCGTATTGTGGTGGCATGAATGCAGGCGGAGATGTCCAGAGTAAAGATTGTACAGACATTGCCTCACCACTGGTAGGCGTGTTTTATGAAGCACCGGCTGAAGGAGAAGACCCATTTGTGCAGGTCGGAGATCGCGTAAAAAAAGGACAGGTGCTTGGTATTATTGAAGCAATGAAGCTGATGAATGAAATTGAAAGTGATGCTGATGGCATCGTCCGGGAAATCAGGGTACACAATACGGACACAGTGGAATACGGACAGATATTATTTGTGATCGAAAAAGAAACGATAGGAGAGGCAGCATCATGAAATCTTTGCATATCAATGAAATAAAAGAGATCCTGCCACACAGACACCCATTTCTTCTGCTGGATAGAATTGAGGACTATGAACCGGGACAATATGCGATCGGGTATAAATGTGTGACTTACAGGGAAGATTTTTTTGCGGGGCATTTTCCGCAGGAACCGATTATGCCGGGTGTACTCATCATAGAAGCCCTGGCACAGACAGGAGCCGTCGCTATTTTATCACAGCCTGAAAATAAAGGGAAGATCGCCTTCTTCGGCGGAATTGAGAAATGCAGATTCCGTGGAAAAGTAGTACCGGGAGATATGCTCAGGCTGGAAACGAAGATTATAAAACAAAAGGGACCGGTTGGTATCGGAGAAGCAACAGCGAGTGTTGACGGAAAAGTAGTTGCCAGCGGACAACTGACATTTATGATAGGGTAAATAAAAATGATAAGAAAGTTACTTGTGGCAAATCGCGGAGAGATCGCCGTGCGGATCATCAGAGCCTGTCGCGAAATGGGAATCGAGACGGTGGCAATTTATTCGGAGGCAGACAGGGAAGCGTTACATGCAAAGCTGGCAGATGAGGCTGTATGTATCGGACCTGCTGCACTTTCTGAAAGCTATTTATCGATGGAGAGGATCATCAGTGCAACTATTGTGACCGGTGCACAGGCAATTCATCCGGGATTTGGGTTTTTATCGGAAAATGCAAAGTTTGCAGCATTGTGTGAAAAGTGCAATATTATTTTTGTCGGTCCTAAAGCAGAAACGATAGAAAGGCTGGGGAATAAACAGCTTGCACGGGAAACGATGCAGAAAGCGGGAGTTCCGGTTATACCGGGCAGCGACAGAGCGGTTTTTGATTACCGGGACGGACTGCAGGAAGCGGAAAAAATCGGTTATCCCATTATGATCAAGGCAGCACTCGGAGGCGGTGGAAAGGGAATGCGTCTTTCCGGATCCAAAGAGGATTTTGAAAAGAATTTCCGGATCGCACAGGCAGAAGCAAAACAGTGTTTCGGTGATGATGCCATGTATCTGGAACATTATATCAAAGGTCCACGCCATGTGGAATTTCAGATTCTGGCAGATTCCCACGGTAATGTGGTACATCTTGGGGAACGGGATTGTTCTATCCAGAGAAAACACCAGAAGCTGATCGAGGAAGCGCCGTGCAGCGTATTATCATCCAGACAGCGGATGGAGATGGGACAGACAGCGGTACGTGCGGCAAAGGCAGCAGGATATATAAATGCAGGCACGATAGAGTTTCTGTTAGAGCCTTCCGGTAATTTTTATTTTATGGAAATGAATACAAGAATACAGGTAGAACATCCGATCACGGAGTGGATCACAGGAATTGATCTGATCAAAGAGCAGATCAGAATAGCTGCGGGGGAAAAACTGACTTTTTCCCAAAAAGATATCAGAATTAACGGACATGCGATCGAGGTGCGGATCAATGCGGAAAAACCGGAAGAAGATTTCAGACCGTGCCCCGGAACGATCACAGGTTTACATCTGCCCGGTGGAAAAGGAATCAGAATCGATTCCGCAATATACAGCGGATATAAGATCCCACCATTTTATGATTCCATGATCGCAAAGATCAGCGTCTGGGCAAAAACAAGAGAAGAAGCAATCCGGAAAGCGCAGAGTGCTTTAGGTGAAGTCATCATAGAAGGCGTTGATACTAATGTGGATTATCAATACGGCATTTTGGAGGAACCTGACTATCGGGACGGAAATGTGGATATCAACTATATAGAAAACCATTTTTGAATTTGGAGAGAAGCGTTGACCGATGAATTTAGATCATGTATTTAAAAAAACAACAAAGGGATTATATCATACAGGCATAAATCCGTCTGTTCCGGATGATCTGCTTTGTAAGTGTAAAAAATGCGGTGGTATCGTGCTGATAGACGACGTCAGAAGCGGCGGATATATCTGCCCGAAATGTGGCGGTTATTTCAGAATGAGCGCATATGAACGTATTAAAAGAGTTGCGGATGAAGGTACCTTTCTGGAATGGGACAGAAATCTTGTCGGAACGGATCCGCTGCAGTTTGAGGGGTATGAAGCAAAGCTCGCAGCGACAAGGCTGCGAACACACATGAAAGAGGCAGTTATCACAGGCCGCTGCAGGATCGGTGGCAGACAGACAGTTCTTTGTGTTATGGATGGCAGATTCTTTATGGCAAGCATGGGAGAAGCTGTCGGAGAAAAAATTACAAGAGCGGTAGAACGTGCCACGAAGTTAAAATTACCTGTTATTATATTTGCATGCTCAGGCGGCGCAAGAATGCAGGAGGGGATACTATCCCTGATGCAGATGGCAAAAACGAGTGCTGCCATTAAAAGACACAGTGAGGCAGGACTGCTCTACATAAGTGTGCTGACGGATCCGACAACAGGCGGCGTAATGGCAAGCTTTGCGATGCTTGGGGACATCATACTGGCTGAGCCCGGAGCACTTGCCGGATTTGCCGGACAGCGTGTGATCGAGCAGACGATCCATCAGAAGTTGCCAAAAGGATTCCAGCGAGCGGAGTTTCTACAGGAACACGGGTTTGTGGACAGGATTGTAAAAAGAGAAGAAATGAGGCAGGTGCTTTCTGATCTTCTGATGCTGCACCATGCAGGAGAAGAAAACGTATCGGAGAATATTTCCGGATTACAGGATAAAATCAATAAGTTAGCGTGTGACAACTCGGATGAAGGCAGGAGAGAACAGCTTCAGTCGGGGAAAGCAGGGGCAGATCAGAAAAAAGAACCGTCATGTAATGCAAAGAAACTGACATGTGAAAAAACTGCCTGGGATCGTGTCCGGCTTGCAAGAGAGCAGGGGCGCAGTATCAGCTCGGATTATATCAGAGAGTTATTTCCGCTTTTTTATGAATTACATGGAGACAGGGCGGGAACGGATGATCCGGCTGTCATTGCGGGAATTGCCATGTTTGAAAATATGCCTGTGACAATCATAGCACAGGAAAAGGGGAAAAATACGAAAGAACAGGTTGCACATAATTTCGGCATGTGCCAGCCGGGTGGTTATCGTAAGGTAAAAAGATTACTGGCAGAGGCGGAAAAATTTAAGAGACCGGTGATCTGCTTTGTGGACACACCGGGGGCTTACTGCGGTATTGAAGCGGAAGAACAGGGACAGGGAGAGGCAATTGCGACATCCATTTCGGATATGTCAGCACTTTCTGTACCGGTTTTATCCATTATCATCGGAGAAGGAGGAAGTGGCGGCGCACTTGCACTTGCAACAGCCAATGAGGTCTGGATGCTGGAAAATGCAATGTATTCCATTCTTTCACCGGAAGGGTTTGCCAGTATTTTATGGAAAGACAGCCACAGAGCAAAAGAAGCGGCTGCATGTATGAAACTGACGGCAGAGGATCTGCTTGGGCTGGGAGTCATTGAAAAAGTATTTGCGGAAGAAGAGAAACTGCCTGAAGGGCTGCCCAAACTGACGGCAGAGCTTTCCAAAGAAATAGGCTTCTTTTTGCAAAAGTATGAAGGAATAAATCCTGAACAGGTAAAAGAAATGCGGTATGAACGGTTTCGGAAAATAGGAAATTTACAGCTGTAAATATACGAGAAAGCGAGATATAATAGGTGCAGGAGAAAATACTTTAAAGGAAGAATACTACATGGCAGATCTGTTTACAAAAGAATATAATACGCGTACAAGGTTTACCCGCATGTGTATCGGGGAAGCCTTGTTTGTGTTGCTGGATCAGAAGGAATACGGGCAGATCCGTATTTCAGATATTGTAAAGCGTGCAGGCGTTTCCAGAATGACATTTTATCATTATTACGATACAAAAGAGGAGGCCGTTCAGGACTATTTCCATGAAATTGTAAAAGAATATGTCTGGGAAGTGGAGAGAAGTAAAGGAAAACTGGGGCATTTTCATGACAGAAGCAGCATTATGTATGCACTCAGCTTTTTTGATCAATACGCTGATTTCATTTTGAAAATTGTGCATGCGGGGCTGTATTCCATTGTAATAGATGCAATGAACACTTATCTGATCGAGAAGATCAGGCCGGTTTATCATATCCCGGATTATGAATTATATTTTTACGGCGGTGCACTTTTAAATGTGTTCATTCAGTGGGAAGAGAGCGGCAAGAAAGAAACCGCTGCCCAGATCGCACAGACAATTTCCGCAGGAATCCGGACACATACACATTCATAATTGAAAGGATGACGAGATATGATAAAGGAAGATTTGATCGTTAAGATGACAGAGTTTAATGCCGGTGATCCAAAGAGGATCCAGCATTTTCTGAAAGTATATGAATTTGCACATGTGATAGGTATCAGGGAAGGACTGGATCCGGAGACATTACATATTCTGGAAATGGCAGCTATCCTGCACGATATCGGAATTCGTCCTTCGGAAGAAAAATACGGCAGATGCGACGGAAAGATGCAGGAGCAGGAAGGTCCTGCCTACGCAAAGGAAATACTTGCACAGTTCCCGGAGGTAACTGCGGCTGAGACTGACAGAATCTGCTACCTGATCGCACATCACCATACATATGAGAATGTGGACGGACTGGATTACAGAATTTTACTGGAAGCGGATTTCCTCGTAAATGCGCTGGAAGATGATCTGCCCAAGGAGGCAATCAGAAAATGCAGGGAGAATGTATTCGAAACAGAGACCGGGGTATATCTGCTGAATACGATGTTTGGGGTGTGATTAGAAGCGATGCAATCCGGCTAAAGTATATTTATTTATATAAATCAAAAGCATACAAACGAAATGATACAGCAACGATAGAGGTAG
>ENA-UOJC01000240-UOJC01000240.1-human-gut-metagenome-genome-assembly--contig:-C104-NODE-240-length-101111-cov-28.009282_pt1 | contig 101111 bp, 80 predicted proteins | sample MGYA00242339_ERZ723886 | MGnify/ENA metagenome assembly ERZ723886 | reverse complement strand
CTCCCTTGTCAAAGGTGAGGTGCTGTCGCCCGAAAAAATTCGGGCGACTACCGGATGGATTGTTCCGCCATCTCTCGCCACCATCAACCCTTTCCAAAACCGCACTATCACCATCGCTTTTCGTAGGGGAGTGAGCTTGCTCCTCCCGTTGCGCCGAATACTGTTACTCCCACAACCCTCTTAAAAGCACACCACGCATTTTGCCACACCAACCCCTCCAAAACCGCACTATCCCTCGAAAAGCACTTAACTTGCCTCCCTTGTCAAAGGTGAGGTGCTGTCGCCCGAAAAAATTCGGGCGACTACCGGAGGGATTGCCTCCCGTTGCACTGAATACTGCCATTCCCCAATCATCTCAAAAGTACAACCATCCCTTGCTCCGCACCACATTCTTTCATCCCTTGTCAAAGGTGGGGTACTGTCCGACAAATAGCACTATCAGTAGCTTGTAATTATATATAAATGCTTAAATATATATCAAAATGCTTATCTACAACAAATTAGTATACCTTGCATTTTACATAACAACTTTACGCATTCAATTCCGTTCTTATCTATCGCGATACACCGCCACACCATATTTTAACATTTTCTTAATTAGCCATCTGTTTTTATAATCATTATTATACTTCGTCATTTAAACATATTCGCTTTAATAAATCTCGCTAATATATTTTAGAACACCCAAAATTGCCCTTATCAAAAATGTTGCTATTTTTGCACTTTTGTTGTATAATGATAAATAGACCGATTTAAAGATTAAGGAGGAATATTATGGCAAAAAATGCTCCGAAAACCACTGCAAACACCGAAAATAACGTTTACAATCAGCATAAAACTACAACCTGTCGCATCACTGATGAAGATGAAAAAAATGAAAATATCGAACCCGAAAAGCTGCTCTATGTACAGCAGGCTCAGGAATTTTACCACGAGCCTATCGAAAATGAAAACTCGGTATTCGCTCTTATTGCATCAGGTGATATTAACCAATTATTAGAAACTAAGTTAAAATATGACGCTGATATTGAAAGCGGAAAAGGTCAGCTTTCGGACGATCCACTCCGCAATCAGATTTATCACCTTGTAGTCTGCGCCGCCGTAGTTGCCCGTACCTGCATAGCCGCAGGTATGTCTGAGGAAACCGCATATACTCTCAGCGATATATACATAAGGCGAGCAGATATATGTACTTCTATTGAACAGGTTATAGAGCTTAATAACGAAATGGTAATGGATTATGCCGTCCGTATGCAACGGCTAAGACGTACAAAACGGCTCTCAGTGCCGGTTCGCACCGCTATAAAGATGATTTCCGAGAACACAGGAAAGCGCCTTACCGTACAGCAGATAGCCGATGAAGCAGGCTATGACCGCTCCCATCTGCACCGCCTTTTCAAAGCTGAGATCGGTATGGGCATCCACGAGTACATCAATGCCTCCCGTATAAACGCCGCAAAAGGTATGCTTAAGGACGGCACACACACCATAGCTGACATCGCATCATTACTGGGTTTCTCGTCACAGAGCCATTTCTGCCGTGCGTTCAGCGAGGCGGTCGGCGTTACCCCGAAGGAATACAAGAACGGTAAGCTGCCTTGACATAATTTACAAATATTTCGATTATATGCAGATAATATTTCAACACATTTTCCTTTATCTATTGAATTTTATTTGTGGATTTGTTATAATTAGCTTATGCGGATTAAATTCCGTCATAATCAAGATTAAATTTAGCTAAAATGAAAGGATTTTTTCAATGAAAAGAACGCTTGCGGCAATTTTAGCCGTATCAATGATACTGTCAGTGACAGCCTGCAATGACAGCACCGCATCAGGAAACGGGGATAATTCCGGCAATACTGCCTCGTCTGCAACCGACAACGCAAACACAGAGCAGCTCCGCTCAAATCCCATTGCTGTTGATGCTGACGGCAACATAGATATGGATGTTGCATTAAAGTACGAAACCGATGTTGACGCACTTATCAAGAAGCTTGAAGCAAAGACTCCGGACGGCTCCAAGCCTGTATCCGAGAACACAAACGAAGAAACACTGGAGCTTTTCAACTACCTTAAGAGCGTCTACGGAAAGCAGATCATCGCAGGTCAGCAGTATTCCGATGCAAGCCAGTTTGAGAACATAATGTACTACAACACAACAGGCGATATGCCTGCTATCATGGGCTTTGACTTCCTTTATGCTCAGGGTACGGACACGCCCGATTACACACAGATTGAAGAAGCGATAAAGTGGCACAACGAGCAGAACGGCATCGTTGCTTTCTGCTGGCACTGGAAGGTTCCCGTTGATATGAGCGACAAAAGCGTCAAAGGCACAGCATTCTACAGCGATGAGATACGGGACTTCAGCCTTGAAAAAGCCGTAACGCCCGGCACCGATGAATATAAGGTAATAATCAAGGATATTGATACTATTGCACTTTATTTACAGCGTCTTGAAACAGCAGGCGTTCCTGTTATATGGCGACCTCTGCACGAGGCAAGCGGTGCTTGGTTCTGGTGGGGCGTTAAGGACAGGGATACCTATGACAAGCAGCTTTATCAGAAGCTATGGTACATATTATATGACCGCCTTGAGAATTACCACAAGCTGACAAATCTTATCTGGGTATGGAACGGTCAGTCGAAAAAAGCAACTGTCAACGCTAACACCTATGATATAGGCGGTATGGATGTTTACCCGTCCTCAGAGGATCACTCGGTGCAGATCGCTTCATACAGCACGCTTTCCAAGTACACCGATGACATAGGAAAAATGTCCGCTCTGTCTGAGGTAGGATATATACCTGACCCCGAAGAAGTGTTCAAGGCTGACAGCAAAGTAAAATGGCTTTATTACGCCCCGTGGTGCAAGGAATTCGTATGCGCCTCAAACGGCTCGGGAGCTGTTATAACACAGCTTGGCGGCACTCCGTCGATAAATACGGAACGTATGTCTGAGGCATTCCTCAAGAGCGTATATTCAAGCGAAAAGGTTATCACACTAAGCGAATTACCCGATTTTAAGGGCACAACAAAGAAAATACCCGAATTTATCAAAAGCTGGAAGTTCAACAATCCGAAACTGACAATCGAAAACGATAAGCTGACAGCTTACGAGCAGTAAAAGACGAGGTACTTAAATGACAACTGAACTGAAAACGAAAAACGCCAAAGCCGTAATAGCTTCTGAGGGCGCAGAACTTAAATCGCTTGTAATAGGCGGCAGAGAGATAATGTGGTGCGGCGACCCTGCTTTCTGGGGAAAGACTTCGCCAGTGCTTTTTCCTGCGATAGGAAACGTAAAAAACAACAAGACCATAATTGACGGGAAGGAAATCTCTCTTACAAAGCACGGATTCGCCCGTGACAATACATTTACAACAGTAAGAAAAAGCGGCAACTCGCTCATTCTGCAGTACAAGTACGCACCCGTGAAAAACGGCTATCCTTATAGCGTTGAACTTTGCCTACAGTACAATCTGTTTGACGACAGGATAGAAATCTGCTACAGCGTTTTCAATCCTGAGTATCACAGCATACCGTTCTGCATCGGGGCGCATCCTGCCATAGCCTGCGATGATCTTGACAACTGCACGCTTATATTTGAAAAGCGTGAGAAAGCGTCGACTCCGGTTATGGATCTTGATACAAGGCTGTTCAGAAGCAAGGAACGCATACAGCGTCTTGACGGCTCGTCAAAGCTGCCGCTGAGCTACGATATGTTTGATAACGATGTGGTTTATTTCGATAACATAAAGTCAAGAGCCGTAAAGCTCGTTCAGGGCAAAAAGACGCTTGCCTGCATAGCATTTGAGGGCTTCGAAACGCTCGGGCTGTGGACACCTGCGGGAAAGCGCGCAGGATTCATCTGCATTGAGCCGTGGTGCGGCAGTGACGATTATGATGATGACAGCGGAATCTTCAAGGAAAAGAAGGGTATACAGATACTCGAAGGCAAAAAATTCGCAAGATACAAGATGGTTATCAGCGCACAGTAAGCTATCGCCGTAATCTCTGCGGTTAAAGTCATAATGCCACAGAACTAAGCACAGGAATATGTTGCCGTAAAGCAATTATATCGGACATTTTAACAGTACAGAGCATATCGGAACGGATAACCGATATGCTCTGTTTTTTCTGCCTGCGAAATCCAGCTTTACGGTGCTTTTATGCACAAAAAACCCACGCACCGAAATGCGTGGGCTTTTGCTACATATTAATGTTATTTACCGTGAACAGAAATTACTTTCTCTTCTTAGCAACTACTACAGCACCGGCTGCGAGAAGTGCAACGCCTGCAACTGCTGCAACGCCTTCAACACCTGTGTTTGTGTTGGGCTTTGTAGAATCGCCTGTTGTTGCGGGAGCTTCTGTTGCGGGAGCATCTGTGTCATCGGGAGCCTGTGTATCATCAGGAGCCTGTGTATCAGCAGGAGTTTCATCAGGTACACCTGTTACATTGAATGTGATCTCGCACTTTGACCATTCACCTGCGAAGTCAGTTAATACTGCGTTTGCTGTGTCAGGAGTGGGGCAAACATCTTCAGCCTTGTAAGAAGCCCAAGCATTATAAATGTTTGTTCTCTTCATACCGTCTTCGTTATTTGTGTAGCTTGATACGCCATCCTTCATTGTTTCAACACCATCGAACTTGATTGATGTTACTTCAAGATAAACGTTGTCGTATGCTTCATCATCAGCGCTAAAGTTAACGTTGATACCCATAGCACCGATAGCAAGAGCCTTATCAAGAACAAGTTCCTCACCTGTTTCATCATCATACCAAGGTTCGTTGTTTGTAATAGGTGTATAACCCTTTGAAAGATCTACAGAAATAGTATATGTACCATTTCCTGTGATAACAGCATTTGTGAAGTATGATGAGTCGATTGTATCGCTGTCATCACCCTTACCCCAAGCTGCAACCTTCCATTCGCTGTCGCCGAAACCGATAATAGCTTCACCCTTTGCAAGAGTATTTGTTGCTGCTGATGCAGGTAATGCGCATACAGCCATTGAAGCTGTAACAGCAGTAGCAACAATGCCTGCCATGATTTTTCTTAACTTCATGTTAATGTCCTCCATTAATTTCGTTTTGCGTTTGCACAAATATTAAATTTGTTATCTCAATTATAAATGAAAACGTTTTTATATTCAATAGGCAATGTTAACAAAGCAATTTCACTTTTTTGTACGTTTTGTACAAATCGCACACAACATTTTCCACATATTCACCTAATGTAACATTGTTACACGGCTATTTAGCCGTAAATAAAGTAAAATTCAATTAAAAATCGGTTATATGCCGTAAGGGGATAATCTATTTTAAAAGTATAAAACCGTAATTAAGAACCAAAGCAAAAGCGAAAAACAAAAAAATTTAAAAAAGGTTTCAAAAAGGTATTGCAATTACGGCGGGAATAATGTAAAATATAATAGATAGAATATGGGGCTGAGAGATAAAAAATAAAAACGGCTTTCAGCGGCGGTATTTTTCCGCATAAACCCGATAAAATATACGGAGGTATTTTAAAATATGATCACAGCAGGCGATTTCAGAAACGGTATGACCTTTGAAGAGGACGGCAACGTAATGCAGATCATTGAGTTCCAGCACGTAAAGCCCGGTAAAGGTGCCGCTTTCGTCAGAACCAAGATCAGAAACGTAATTACCGGCTCGGTAGTTGAAAAGTCCTACAACCCCACAGCTAAGTTCCCCACAGCTTATGTTGAAAGAAAAGACATGGAGTACACCTATAATGACGGCGATCTCTATCACTTCATGGATTCAGAGACATACGAGGACGTGCCGATAAACAAGGCAGAGCTTTCGGACAACTTCAAGTTCGTAAAGGAAAATATGGTATGTAAAGTTCTTTCATATAAGGGAAAGGTTTTCGGTGTAGAGCCTCCCAACTTTGTAGAGCTTGAAATCACAGATACAGACCCCGGCTTCAGAGGCGATACAGCTACAAACGTAACTAAGCCCGCTACTCTTGAAACAGGCGCTGAAATCCGTGTTCCTCTGTTCGTTGAGATCGGAGATATAATCCGTATCGATACAAGAACAGGCGAATATATGGAGCGTGTAACAAACAAGTAATCATATAACGGTTGCTTGAAGTAATTGCAGACAGTAAAAGGAGGATTTTTACTATGACAGTTGCAGAAAAGGTATCATACATCAAGGGACTTGCAGAAGGTCTGGGTGTTGATGATTCAACTAAGGAAGGCAAAGTGCTTGTAGCTATCGTTGACGTTCTTGACGATATTGCACTGACACTCGGCGATATTGACGAAGAACTGAACGATGTTGCAGACGTTATGACCGATATGGAAGAAAGCGTTGACTGCCTTGAAGATGTCGTTTACGGCGATGAAGAAGACGATTACGATGATTGTGATTGTGACGAATGCTGCGATGAGGACGATTATGACGACGATATGTACGAAGTAACCTGCCCTAACTGCGGAAACACTATCACAGTTGATTTCGACGTTATTCAGTCGGGTGAGATTCCCTGCCCTAACTGCGGAGAAAATCTTGAATTTGATCTCAGCTGCTTAGAGGACGAGGAATGCGACTGCGGTTGCCACCACGATTAATTAAAAGCGATCTGAACCGCCGGACCGTTCCGGCGGTTTTGTTTTGTTCAAAAACGGACTGATTTACTCTTTTAATATCCGCCTTGATTTTTGAATGCGATAGTGGTATACTATCAAATAACAAATAAAGCCGGATAAAGCGCAGAATAAACGGCTTTCGCCGATTGAAAGGAAACGATTTTATGAGCGAATGTACTCACGATTGCAGTTCATGTTCACAGAACTGCGGTGAAAGAAAGACACCTCAGAGCTTTCTTGAAAAGCCCCACGAGCTGTCACATATAAAGAAGGTTATAGGAATTGTCAGCGGTAAGGGCGGCGTAGGTAAGTCTATGGTCACATCTCTCCTTGCCGTAGCTATGCAGAGAAAAGGCTTCAAGACGGCAGTTCTTGACGCAGATATAACAGGTCCGTCTATCCCGAAGGCGTTCGGTCTTCACGGAAAAGCTACCGGCGACAACAACGGCATCTACCCCGTTATGACAAAGACCGGTATTGAGGTCATGTCTGTTAACCTGCTTCTGCCCGATGAAACAGACCCTGTTGTATGGAGAGGCCCTGTTATCGCAAATACAGTAAAGCAGTTCTGGACTGACGTAATCTGGAACGATGTTGATTATATGTTTGTCGATATGCCTCCCGGAACGGGCGACGTACCGCTTACCGTGTTCCAGTCACTTCCCGTTGACGGAATTATTGTTGTAACCTCTCCTCAGGAGCTGGTTTCGATGATCGTCGGCAAGGCTGTTAAAATGGCTGAAATGATGGACGTTTCCGTACTCGGTATAGTTGAAAATATGTCATATTTCGAATGCCCCGACTGCAAGTCACGTCACAGCATTTTCGGTGAAAGTCATATAGACGAAGTTGCCGCAAAATACGGCATAAAGAATATAGCAAGAATGCCTATAAACCCGAAATTAGCCGCCGCCTGCGATAAGGGTCTTATCGAACTTTATGACGGAGATTGGCTTGACGAAACGACCGATATGCTCGAAAAGCTGTAATTGATACCTCTGACCGCAGATATATTCTGCGGTTTTGAACATCCGTATTGTCAACCTTAAAATCCGCAGGGTGACAGCGAAAGGTAAAAACTTATTATGAAATTGAAAGAACAAGTCCTGCTTATACTTATGAGCAGTAAAGGAAATTTCGTTTCCGGCGAAGAAATATCAAAGCAGCTTTACGTCAGCCGTAACGCTGTCTGGAAAGCCATCAACTCTTTAAGGGCGGACGGATTTATAATTGATGCGGCGCAGAACAAGGGCTATCTGCTTTCGGGCGGCGAAACGGACGATTTCACACGCTACGGTATTCTTCGCATAAGGCAGCTGCTGAAAAAATCTGCCGCAGACGCCGATATTACGATAAAGGATACTGTCACATCCACAAATACTCTGCTCCGCATATCCGCTGAAAACGGCGCACCAAGCAAAACCGTTCTTATTGCAAACGAGCAGACCGAAGGCAGAGGCAGACACGGAAAGAGCTTCTACTCGCCTGCTGACACAGGCATTTATATGTCTGTGCTTCTCCGCCCCGATTTCAAAGCCGACAAAGCGTTCTTCATTACCACAGGTGCGGCTGTATCGGTTGTAAGAGCCATCGAAAAGGTATGCGGAATAAAAGCCGGTATCAAGTGGATAAACGATATAATGCTGAACGGCAAAAAAATCTGCGGTATCCTCACCGAAGCGGTCACCGACTTTGAAAGCGGAAGCCTGCAATATGCCGTAATGGGACTCGGTGTCAATATCAGCCGTCCGAAAGGCGGTTTCCCGTCCGAGATCTCCGATATTGCCTCAAGCCTTTATTCCGAAGAAGCGGCAGGAAACGAGCTGAAATGCGCTCTTGCCGCCGAAATACTGAACAATTTCTTCGATATATGCGAACGTATGTCTGTTGAAAAGCTGACAGAAGAGTACAAAAGCTATTCGGTCGTGCTTGGAAAGCGGATAAGGGTCATATCGTCAAATACGGAATATTATGCTACCGCCGTTGACATTGATAAAAATGCAAGATTGATAGTAAGAGATGAAAACGGGGATATGCACACGTTGTCATCTGCAGAAGTTTCCGTCAGAGAGGGTCAGATATAATTATGAACAAACTGCTTAATCATCTGCGTATCCGCAGTGAAAGGCTCTACATAACGCTCAAAACATTTTTCAAGTGGCTTTTGCTGTCGGGGATAACGGGCATTTGCTGTGGCGTTATCGGCTCGCTGTTCCATCTTTGTATGGAGTTTGCGACAGAATTCCGCACAGGGCATTCATTTATGGTATACTTCCTGCCGGTCGCAGGTCTTGTAATAGTTTTCCTCTACAGTATCTGCGGTCTGAAAAACGACCCAGGCACCAATATAATAATCACCTCAATCAGAACCGAAGGAAAAATACCGGTCAGAATGGCTCCTCTTATTTTCATATCCGCCTTCATCACTCATCTGTTCGGCGGCTCGGCAGGTCGTGAGGGTGCGGCGCTCCAGATAGGCGGAGGGCTGTCGGCGGAAATAGCGAGAATTCTCAAGATGGATGAACGCAACGGCAATCTTCTGGTAATGTGCGGAATGAGCGGACTTTTTTCGGCACTGTTCGGTACTCCTGTCACTGCAACATTCTTCGCTATGGAGGTTATCAGCGTAGGAGTGTTTTACTACTCGGCTATCGTGCCGTGCTTTTTCTCTGCGGCGGTTGCGCTGGGAATATCGCACCTGTTCGGAATAGTGCCGGTGACATATAAAGTAGTGATACCGGATATTTCCGTTATGAACATAGCGTTTGCGATGATACTCGGCGTAGGCACGGCATTGCTAAGCATTGTCTTCTGTTATTCGCTCCATAAGCTGTCAAAGCTGTTATCGGCAACAATCAAGAACAACTATATCAGAATTTTCGTATGCGGCTGTGCGATAGTAATACTGACCGCCGTATTCGGAACGGATTACAACGGAGCGGGAATGAATATCATTGCTGACGCTATGTCAGGCACTACACGCCCTGAAGCATTCGCACTGAAGCTGTTATTCACCGTGATAACCATTGCAGGCGGCTACAAGGGCGGAGAGATAGTTCCGTCATTTTTCATAGGCGCTACATTCGGAAATTTGTTCGGAACACTGGTCGGTCTGCCGCCTCAGTTCACTGCCGCACTCGGACTTGTTTCGCTGTTCTGCGGCGTGGTAAACTGCCCTGTAACCTCGCTTTTACTCAGCATTGAGCTTTTCGGCGGAGAGGGCATAATATTCTTTGCCGCCGCCTGCTCGGTAAGCTACATTTTATCGGGCTACTACGGACTTTACACGGGTCAGAAGATAATGTACTCAAAGCTGCACAGCAAGTACATAAACAGGCATACGAAATAATGTAGCAAGCTGAGCAACGATAAATATGTCAGAATAAACAATTTCACGGTGTGATTTTTATTGCAGTTGTGAAAACTGCCACAGAAAATGCTTCAGTTATTTGACTTTACTCTTATAATGTGGTATGATTTAGTAATAACATACAACATAACAAATCCGGGAGGACAGGCTAATGTCAGCTAAAAAAGATAAATCAAAAGAATTTGGCAAAATCTCCGACGGTGTAAAGCAGGTGCAGAAAAAGCGTAAATCGCTCACAGGCAGGATATTCAAATGGATGTGTCTTGCGGTAGGCGGCTCGCTCCTTATCGTCGGCGGTGTGAATATAGGCATAAACTACAACTTTTTACAGGAGTCGCTGAAAAGTCAGCTGACCGAGGTTGCTGATATGTCTTCGAATACCGTTTCCAATCAGCTCAGCTCCATCACTGCGGAGCTGCAGCAGATTGCGTATGATTCGGGATTTGGCGATCTGACGGATACGGGTACTCTTTCCACAAAGTGCTTCTCGATACTTACAAAGAACCCTATGCTGACCGATATTAAGATCGTGAATACGAACGGCAAGTGTTTCTATGCCGAAACGCTTGATTACTCGGAAAACGAGAGCTTCAAAAAAGCCGTGGAAACCAAAAAAACAGCACAGGGCGAGCCTTATGCCGCAAAGGATCTGAAGCATGTTCTTATGGACGTTGCGATACCTATGTTCGACAGTGACAATACAACGCTCAGAAGCGTACTTATGGCGTGTGTTGACATGAACACATTCTCAGCCGTTATAGGTCAGACGAAAATAGGCGAAACAGGCTATGCCATGGCGATAGACCAGACGGGTACGATAATTGCGTATCCCGATGAAACCAAGCTGACAGAACGTATAAACTACAAGACGCTTGCGCAGGCGGACAGCTCATATCAGGGCATAGCGGACTGCATAAGCAATGCCATAAAAGGCGAAAAAGGCTTTGCGGAGGTAACGCTTGACGGCATGGATAAATATGTGACCTATGCTCCTATTGCGAATACGGAAGGATGGAGTTGTCTTGTTGTCGCTACCCCGTCGGAATACACGGACAGCATAAAAATGTCGCTGTGTATAGGAACTGCGGTAGCTGTTATCTGCTTTGTCGTATCGGTACTGGTGATCCTCACGATAGTCAAGAAGGTAATCAAGCCCGTCAAGCTCTGCTCTGACAGGATAGTGACGCTTTCACAGGGAGATCTTCATGCCGAGCCGCTCGACTTCGGCAAAAATATCGACAAGGAAATAAGCCAGCTCAGCGAAAGCACGAATCAGATAACAACACAGATAAACGCAATTATCACAGACCTTGACAATATGCTCGCCGCACTCGGAAACGGCGATCTTACATATTCTCCCGCCGATGTTTATATTGGTGATTTTGCAAAGCTGAGAGCTTCATACGAAAGAATAATGCTCTCACTCAACAAGACGATGAGCGGTATCAGCACAGCAGGCGTTCAGGTATCGAACGGTGCGGAGCAGGTATCATCCGCCGCCGCAAATCTTTCGGAGGGTGCTACAAGGCAGGCGGCTTCTGTGGAAGAGCTTTCCGCTTCGCTTGCGGAAGTATCCGAAAAGGTAAACCGCAATGCCGCAAGAGCAGGCGACGCAGCCAAGAATTCCGAACAAGCCGCAAAGCTTGTTGATTCGGGAAATGAGAAGATGAATGTTCTGCTTGAGGCTATGCACAAGATAGACGATACTTCAAAGCAGATAGCAAATATCATAAGAGCCATCGACGATATTTCGTTCCAGACGAATATTCTTGCACTCAATGCCGCCGTTGAAGCGGCAAGAGCGGGAGAAGCCGGCAAGGGCTTTGCCGTAGTTGCGGACGAGGTAAGAAATCTTGCAGGCAAGGTCGCACAGGCGGCAAGCGATACCACAACGCTTATCGGGGATTCTATCAAGGCGGTAGAGGACGGTACAGCAATCGCAAACGATACGGCGCAAACGCTGGCTCTTATCGTTGAAACCACCACGCAGACGGCTGATCTGATTGAGGATATTTCAACAGCCTGCGAAGAACAGGCGACAGCTATATCTCAGATAACAGCAGGTGTCGATCAGATTTCCTCCGTTGTACAGACAAACTCCGCTACAAGCGAAGAATGCGCCGCATCAGCAGAAGAATTATCTTCACAGGCGACTATCCTTGACGGTATGGTAAGCAAATTCAAATTAAGCAAAAAGACGATTGCGGAAGAACCTGTGAAAGCCGCAGGCAAGGCTGCCGAAAGCGAGAAAACAGCTTCGGCAAAACCGGAAAAAGCAGATAGCACGGAAGCTAAAAAGCCGTCCGAGCCAAAGCGTGACAAGGAAAAGCCGGTAAAAAGCAAGCAGGAAATAAAGAAAACCACAGCGGAGGCTAAAGAAATAAAAGCCGATAAACCTGCTGTCAAAGGCAAGCCTGCGGATATAATCACAGATAAAAAAGCGCCTGAAAGCAAGCCTGTTGCAAATACGCAGATAAAGAAAAACGAAAGCAAGCCTGTTGCAAGCACGCAGATAAAGAAAAACGAAAGCAAGCCTGTTGCAAGTACGCAGATAAAGAAAAACGAAAGCAAGCCGGTTGCGAATACGCAGATAAAGAAAACCGAAAGCACAACCGAAAACAAGAAGAAAAACAGCGAATCGGCAATAAAAGCCATATCTGCCGACTTCAAAACAGAAAAAGCCAAAACGGAGGCTCCTGCACAAAAGAAAACGAAAGCTGTAGGAATCTCGCATTTTGACACGGCTGTAAATTCGGAAAATGAGTTTACAGAGGACGCAAACGATAAATATTAAGAATTGAGGTGCCGTTTTTGCGGCACCTTTTGATTTTCCGGCAACACTTCATACATCATTAACAGTACGATACACGGCTTTCAACTGCGTTTTTGTGATATTATCTAAAATTACGCTAAAAATACACATAATTCATCAAGAAAATTTGTTAAAAAATCTACAAAGAAAAGCGTTGAATTTAAATCTGAAATAAGGTATAATTATATTAGTTTTATGCTATGCCGTTATGCTCAAAAAACGGCACTGCATTGCGAGAACAATTAAGAATGGAGAATTATGCATGACGGACAATTTACTGCGTACTATGGCGATAATCACCGAAAAGACAGCCGCTGAAAACATAAGCGGTATGTGGGCAACGGTTATTACCGGTATGGTTGTTGTTTTCCTGATCTTAGGACTGCTTATAGGACTGCTTTACATCATTTCCTTCTTCTGCAATCTGGGAAACAAGAAGAAAAAGGATGCTAAGCCTGACCAGACAGTCGCTCAGCCTGCACCGGCTCCCGCTCCTGTTGAGCTTATCGAAGAGGACGAGAACGACGATGAGGTTATTGCTGTTATTTCAGCCGCAATCGCCGCTTATACGGCAGGTGACGGAAAGACCTATGCAATCAAGAGAATCAAACGTGCCGAGAAACAGCCTCGTTCAAGCTGGGGCAATGCGGGTGTAAACGAGAATACCCGTTCGTTTTAAAGCTCAGATCAAATAAAAGGAGAACAAGATGGAAATTTTAGACGTTTTCTGGAATGCCCTTGTTGCGCTTGCACAAAAATCGGGCTTCTGTAACATAACCCCTCAGCAGGGATTTATGATAGCCGTTTCATTCTTACTTATGTATCTTGCGATAGTAAGAAAGTTTGAACCTCTGCTGTTACTGCCTATCGCCTTTGGTATGATGCTTACCAATATTCCCGGTGCGAATATGTTCCACCCGGAAATGTTCGGTATCAGCCCTGACCCTGCGATAGCGGCGAACTTTGCCGAAAACGGTGTCAACTACGGCGAGGTGCTTCATAACGGCGGTCTGCTTGATATACTGTATCTCGGCGTTAAGCTTCAGATATTCCCTCCGCTGATATTCTTAGGTATCGGCTGTATGACAGACTTCGGTCCTCTGATAGCAAACCCCAAGAGCTTACTGCTCGGTGCAGCTGCACAGCTTGGTATCTTCGTAACCTTCCTCGGTGCCTGCGCATTCAGCCTTACCGGTATTGAAGGTGTCGACTTCTCATTTAAAGAAGCCGCTTCAATAGGTATCATAGGCGGTGCGGACGGACCTACGGCGATATTCCTTACTTCAAAGCTGGCTCCGCAGCTACTCGGCTCGATAGCGGTTGCCGCATATTCATATATGGCGCTCGTTCCCGTAATCCAGCCTCCTATAATGAAGCTGCTCACAACAAAGAAGGAACGTGCCATTGTAATGGAGAGCTTACGTCCCGTTACAAAGAGAGAAAAGATCATATTCCCTGTAGCAGTTACGCTTATCGTTGCTTTCATCGTTCCCGACGCTACTCCCCTTGTTGGTATGCTGATGCTCGGTAACCTCTTCAGAGAGAGCGGTGTTGTTGACAGACTTGTAAAGACAGCATCAAACGAACTGATGAACATTATCACTATAATGCTCGGTACTGTTGTAGGTGCTACAGCAACAGCCGAAAACTTCCTGACAGTAAAGACGCTTATTATAGTTGCACTCGGACTTATCGCATTCTGCTTCGGTACAGCAGGCGGTCTGTTACTTGCAAAGCTCATGAACAAGCTCTCAGGCGGCAAGATAAACCCCCTTATCGGTTCAGCAGGTGTATCCGCTGTTCCTATGGCTGCCCGTGTTTCGCAGACAGTCGGCTCTAAGGAAAACCCCTCAAACTTCCTTCTCATGCACGCTATGGGACCGAACGTTGCAGGTGTTATCGGTTCTGCCGTTGCCGCAGGTGTTCTTCTGAATATCTTCGGTTAAATCAAATAACAACGAACCCCCTTGTCAAGCGACAAGGGGGTTCTTATTATATCCGGAATGTTACGGGCAAGTAATTTTAGCCTGCTTAAATCTTTTTTATAGGGAAGCAACAAGGCACTGTCGAAGTTTTCAATTAATAATATACAAGCTCGGCAGGATGCACGGCTGATTCGTCATATTCGCATACCATTCTCTTCTGTTACCGGCTGAGGAATTCTGCCCTGCCACATAAACTGCTTGTAAAAAACTTTTCAGACAAGTTTATCGTATCTTATGAAATTTGCGATAAAAGATATTCCTGCCGATGCCAGCGCACAGCCAAGTCCGGTATAGAAAAATCCCACAAAGACATCGGGGAATACTCCTGCTTCTCTCAGCCCTATTCCTCCGCCCATCATACAAGCCATAATAATATACGCCTTAAGGTCGAAGAAATGCCAGAACGGGCGGCGGTCTTCATATCCGAGTATTCTTCTTGTATGCTTACTGCTCATTTTAAGGAACATCATTCCGAAAGCGACAAATACAACTACCGACAGCAGATACATAAACCATTGCCTCTCGATAACAAGGTAAGACAATACTCCGAGCCTTGCGACGTTGAATCCGGCAATAAGCCATACAATACCCGCTATCAATAAAAGCGTCCTCTTTTTAACTTTAAACATTTCTGTCTTCTCCGATCATTTAAATTGTTTCAGACGTTTTTCCGCATTTTCGTAAATTTTTTCGAATACCGCCTTGCACATATCCATTTCCTCTTCGGAAAGTCCGTCCAGTATATCCCTTGCGAACTGCTTCTGAACGGCTATGCCTTCATTTACTATAGTTTTCGCTTTATCCAAAAGAATAATAGCAATGTACTTTTTGTTATCCTCGCTTTGTCTTTTCTCTATGAGTCCCTTTTCTTCGAGCATTCTAAGCGAAGTGGAAACGTGCGATTTGGTGGATCTGCGTATCTTAACGATTTCGGCGGCGGTATCATACTGCGGATTATTGTGCAGGAACATCAATATATCATATTCCATTTGCGTAAGATTGTACTTATCGCAGACCGCACCGGTTAGCTTTTCATAATAGCAGGTAATCGTCCTATGGTGATCCCGGAAAAACAAATCGTCAACTCCTTTTTTAAGCAATCGTTCTATTTAAAACAAAGGCGATTATAGCATACAGAATACCCTTTGTCAAGAGAGAAGGTATGGTTTTCACGGCGGACTGGTAAACAAAAAACGGTGAACGCACACTGTACGCTCACCGTTTTTAAAAGTCGGATTACTTGAAATATTCTTCACCGAGTATTTCGACAAATCGGGGTTTGACGCCTGTCTTATTGTCGATGTGACCGTAGTTCTGGCACATATCGTAGCTCGGCAGGGTGTTTCCTTCCACCAGAACAGGTCTTGTGGGAGTTATCGCAACGTCCCAGCCTATGTAGCCGACCTGCGGTACTACAAGAGCCGCCTTTTTGCACATTTCGACTGCTTCGAAAAACATTGGGATTTCAAAGCCGTTGAATTTTGTATGTGTAAAAGGGTGTTCCTCGTAATATACGCCGGTAGCGTCACAGTAGGCATTCTTGTGTATCACGCCGTCTGCGCCTATCGAAACATACATACCGCCGCTGCAGATATTGTCAACACAGTTAGTACCGTTGCTCATACGGACAAGAGCATACATAAAATGTACCTTGCCTTCGTGCAGAAGGGTCACCATACGGATTGTATTAATGGACGAGGGGCTGAGCCTGTCCATCTGTTCATTCTGCTTTATCGTTTCTTCGACAAGATATTGCTTGTTGTCGCAAAGACGCTTGTAAAGCGCCTCATAATCGGTGTCGGAAGTTACTGTTTCCTTGGTTATGCCCTCGCCGCCGAACTGATTTACAGGCTTTGCGAATACAGTTTCACGACCCTTGCAGAATTCACGCAGATCGTCCGCCGTTGCTTTTTCAAGGTTCAGAAAATCTCTGCCGATGTATTCTCTGAACGCTTCGTCGAATTCGGATTTGTTATCGAATATATGAAAATACGTCCTGTCATTGCAACGCTTTGAAATGGTTATATTATCGTTCATTGTCATAAACGTGCGTCTGTTTTTGCCTTTAATATTCGCAAAGCCGAACACACGGTAATCCATATAGCCGACAGAATAACGGAAAATGCACCATATCATATCAAAGAACATTATGAATCTGTTCTTGCCCGTTTCCTTATGAATCGTTCCGATATAGCCGAACATACGTTTAAAGCTGCCCGCAAACAGTCTGCGGAAGAATGTCTTTAACTTTGTCATTTACAAAACCTCTTGTTTATAATCTGAGTAACTTTGATAATATCTTATATATTATGCGTTTAAGCGGAGAAGTTACAATCTCCTTCTCTCTCGGAGTAAGTCCTATAAGCCATACCGATACTATAAATATCACAACGTAGATAACGCCCCAGAACAGTATTCCGAGATAGCCCGAAGCGTGAGCAAGGCAGGCAATCAGTATCGCCGCTATCGCAGGAACGACAAGCGATGGAAGAAGCGCTGTAATCCTCCTCCAGAATCTCGGAATATCAAGTCCGATAAATTTATTGTAATACCAGTTCATTATAAGTCCGTTGCCGATAAAAACAGGGATAGCCGTACCTATCGCCACACCGACGGCACCGAACAGGGCGCACAGCGGTATACTTATCACTATATTAAGCACGGCGACAAGCACATATACAAGCGAGCGGAATTTGTGCATATTTTTTGCTCGCAGAATTTCTATGCCGAGATTCTGAATACTCGGAAGAATAGTCGGTATGAACAGCAAAAGCGCAATAACAAATGCGTTTGCGTTGGCTTCACCCGCCCACAGAAGAACGAATGGATAGCCTACCGCCACGAATCCGAACAGAATCATTGTGAGGATGGTAAACTGAAAACGTCCGACACGGATAAACAGATCGCTTATCTGCTTGTCGGGGACTTTGTTTGCCACCATCTGATGAACTCTGGGGGTGAGTATTCCCGAAAACGTGGTAGCCATAGACATATAGTAGATGTTAAGCTGTGATGCTACGTTGTAGGTCGCTACCTCGTTCGAGCCGTGCATCCATGCGAGCAGGAGCTTATCGACGCTCCAGTTTAGCTGATCGACCACAATGCCGACAAATACCCAGCCTGTGAACTTGAACATAGATTTGAGCAGCTTGAAATCAAAGTCACGGAAATAAAACCGTATAGCAAGCTTTTTGTTGCAGTATATGATATTCAGCAAGCCCGAAAACAGCGTGAAGGCAAGGCTCATATACGCTATAGCCTCAGAGCGAAGCCCTATCATCAGAAGGGGTATTATAAGCAGGGGGTTGATTACCGACTTTACTATGGCAAGCAGTTTAAGAAAAATGTACCGCTCGTTGACCATAGTATTCGATTCAAATACGCTAAGCGGAAAGCTGACCGCCGCTGTGACGGTCATAATATACATAAGTCTTACGGCAAGCTCTATCTCCTCTTCTGTCAGCTTCTGACCGAATGCCAGACGGGGATTTGCGGCTATCGTAAATCCGACTATCAGCACAAGTACGCCGAGCAGGGAGTATATGACAAGGAACATACCGTTCAGCTTTGCCATATTGTATTTGTCGTTTGCTTCCTTGTATCTTGTATAGAATCTTGTGTACGCACTGCCCAGACCGAAGCTGAAAAGATTCAGATACGATACCATAGGAAGAACTATGGAGTAAACGCCGTATTCGCTTTGTCCGAGCCTTTCTATCATTATAGGCGTGTAGACAAGCGAAACAACCGTACCCAGTATCAGCGACAGATATGAGAGGAGCGAGCCCATTTTTATCTGATCAATTTTCATTCGCAATTTTCCTGTAAATTCATTTTATCTTAAAACGTTTTAAAAACAGTATTCCAAATTCATATTTTAACATATTTTATGGGGTTTGTAAAGGAAAAATGCGAGAAGTCGGGATAATCTGCCTTTTCTTATCTTAAATGTAAAGAATATCATACATATAACAAGCAGTACCGGGAAGCCAAAACCTGTTTTCATACCTGCCGATTCATCTACACCGCTTGCGGTTACAAAGCTGCGGATTATGCGGCGATATGCCGACAAGATTTCAGCATCGGCACCGTATAATTATGTGAGAAACACCATTTTTTCAATTGCTGAAACGGTTATCGGTTAAGCAATTACACAAATTCGCTTTTTTGCACAAAACGAGCCGCTTTGTATTAGTGAAATCTAATAAAATCGCTACAAACGCTTTACTATCAGACAAAAATATGATATAATATCCTGAGAATTAGTATGACCATCGTCCGTAAAGGATAGGAATATACCGTAAAAGACGTGGGAAAGGTTGGTTATTTTTTTATGAAAATCAAGAGCTTACTGATCACGGTACTTGCGTGCTTTGTAATCATTCCGTCTGTTGCATTTGCTTGTATCGCAGATGTCGAGATGAATAAACTTGCCATGAAGAATTACAAGCAGACAGCGCAATCTATGGCTGAAAATCAGACATATAACATATCGGAGTATTTCCGTATAATTTCGGCGAGTGCAAAGCAGATAGCCGACAATCCGGATATACTGAGCTTCGACAAGGAAAAAAATCCTACAACCACTGACGCTTTGTCTATTTATTCAAATATAGCTTCTGCCGACAATCCAAATGTCAGAATCGACAGAATTATGATTGTCAACAAGAGCGACTTCAGACCCGTTGTCGGAACAAACGAAGATTTTAACGATCTTACCAGAGATGACGTGCTGTACGGTACTCTCAAAAATATATGTGCAAGAAAAGACGGAGAGGTTACATTCTATACTCCCGATGTATATACAAACTTCAATGAAGGCGACAAGGAAAAGAACGATCCTCTCTTCCCCGGAAAAACAGCAAACAGCCTGCGACTTGTGGTAAAGTATTCAGTCGGCGACTATTATATAGTAACATTCTTCAATAACACTGCCCTCAAGTCATTTGCAACCTCTTCTCAGTTTGCAAACAACAGTAAGCTGGTACTGATAGATCCTAACGGCTCGATCATGCACGACAGCTACATAGGCAATACTTCGGACAAGAAGAACAGCGCTTATCTCAAGTTTACGGAAGCCGCACAGACAGGCTCTGCTGTCGAGGTCGACAACTTCAAGGGTACAGACAGCGGTGTTATTCCCACAATCGGCTTTACTTCAAAGATGCCTACCATAAATGAAGGCGAAGAAGGCAACTGGACGCTTGCGATAATTGCCGAAACCGATAAGGCATACACCTTATCCGGTGAAGCAATGGGTGCCATTGTCGGCATGATAGTATTAGTTGCGATTATTTTCACAGCAGGTGCGATCGTACTGGTATTCATTATAACAAAGCCTATCAAGGTTATCGAAGAAACACTTGTAAAGGTACACAGAGGCGACCACGAGGCAAGAATCAACGTTATCGCAAACAACGAGTATGGTCAGATTGCCCGTACATTCAACGATCTTATAGATGATATTGTTGTAAGTGAAGGAAGATACCGTACTATTATCGAAATGTCGGATAACATAATCTTTGAGTGGAATTTCAAGTCTAACGATGTATTCTTCTCAAATAACTTCAACAAGAAGTTCAGCTACCGTGCCCCCTCCGACCACTTCGGTGACAGCTTCCTTCTTAAAGTTAAGGTTCATCCTGAGGACAACGACCGTTATCACAAGGACCTCGAAAAGCTTTCAAAGGGCGAGGAATTCGAAGGCAACGAGTATCGCTGGAAGAACATCTACGGCGACTATATATGGATACTTATGCGTACTGCGACTATCCGTGACAGAGATGGAAATATTGCTAAGATCGTCGGCGTTATCGTTGATATTGACCGTGCAAAGAAGAGTGAAAAACTCCTTACGGAAAGAGCAAGCTACGACAGCCTTACGGGTCTTTATAACCGTGAATCCATCGAGCGTACCATTGATAACGAGATCGAGCTTATCAATGTCCGCAAGAGCGAGGTGGCAATTCTGTTCATTGACGTTGATGACTTCAAGATTTACAACGACAAATACAGCCACGCTACAGGTGACCAGGTACTGAAATTCGTTGCAAATACGATCAATTTTGTAATCAAGGGATTCGGTACTGCAGGTCGTTACGGCGGTGACGAATTTGTAGCCTGCGTAAGAAACATTGAAACAAACGAGCCTACAAGAGTAGCCCGTGATATTCTGTCGGGACTTAAGGAAGGCTTTACATCGGATAACGGCGACAAGCTCAGCGTCAATGCAAGTATCGGTATTTCAATCATCAAGGATTCTTCGATGCACGTTGATGAGATAATCGGTATGGCTGACGATGCAATGTACAAAATCAAGAAGAACGGTAAGTCGAACTTCGGTATTCTCAACAAGGAAATGGTTGAAAGACCCGTTCTTGACAAGGTTGAGGAGGAAGATGTTATCGGCGGAAGCGATAACAACAATATCGGTGATGCCGTTACTCCCGATACAGCTGATGATACTGCAGAACAGCAGCAGTAATTAAAGTTAAAAAGAGTGTTGCGAAAGTGACACTCTTTTTTTATCGGAATCTGATTGATTTGTCAAAGGAGGCTATATGATAAGAGAAGTCAACGAAGATGAATACGAACAGCTGATGAGCCTTTATTGTCAGCTGCACGAAACAAGCGTACCGGAATATAAGGGCAAAACCAAAGAACTGTGGCAAAGGCTTGTGAATGATCCCGACTATCACTTAATAGCAGCTAAGGAGAACGGAAAGATAGTTTCAAGCTGTACCTGCATAATAGTGCCGAATATGACGCACGGGCCTCGTCCTTATGCGTTTGTTGAGAATGTAGTGACAGACAGCGAATATCGTGGCAGAGGGCTTGCAACTGCGTGTCTTGAAAGGGCAAAGGAGATAGCGAAGGCCGAAAACTGCTACAGGCTTATACTTATGACCGGCTCAAAACTCGATAGCACGCTGAATTTCTACCGTAAGGCAGGTTATGACGATAAGGAAAAGACAGGGTTTATACAATATTTAGATTAAAACGAATGAGCCGTTAGCAAAAAAAGCAAACGGCTCATCAGCTTGTAGAAAAAGTATGTTTTTTCAAAAAAAGTGCTTGTTCTCTATCCCTATAAGAACGCTTTGTGGGCTTTGCGTCCTTGCAAAGCCCTTGGGCATACACGCCCGGCGTCCGTGCCGGGACTGAGTGTGGGGCTGCCGCCCTCACCAAGCAAGGACGCTTGAAGTCAGTCGCACATAGTCGCTGCACGACGCAGCGACACCAACGACTGACAACCCGCATTGTGGCTACGCCCAAAGCAAGGACGCTTTGGTTGCTTGCCAAAAGTTATAAGCAAGGACGCTTATGTCAGCTGAACCGAGCCGTTGCACGATGCAACGGCACAAACAGCTGACTTTGCAGAGATGCAAAACCAACATAGCAAGCAACGCTAAACACCCATTTTCAAAAATTATATAGATTTATCGACAGTCTGGAATGAGCCGTTTGCAAAAAACAAACGGCTCATTTTAGCTATATCAAAAGGCTTTTTAACGTTATCCGTCTGAATTACCGATTTGGCTGTCAATGCACTAATTATATGATTTCTATTGACTTGAAAGCCAAAAAAGGTTATACTTAAATATAGTGATAATAGAATACGATAACTATAATCTGCAAAGGAGGGATAATGTGAATAATGCGGCGGAAAAGAACGCCCGTATACTTATTGTTGATGACTCTGAGATGAACCGTGATATGCTGAGCGATATGCTGAGCGATGATTATGATATTGTCGAAGCGGCTGACGGAGAAGAAGCGCTCAGCATCCTCAAAGAGCGGGTATATGATATAGATCTCGTTCTGCTTGATATAATAATGCCTGCTGTTGACGGATTCGGTGTGCTTGATGTTATGAAACGCTACCACTGGATAGATAACACTCCTGTAATAATGATCTCCTCCGAAACATCACAGAGCTACATCCGCAAAGCGTTCGAACTCGGTGTTACCGACTATATTCTCAGACCGTTTGACAGCTTTATCATACACAAACGTGTTTCCAATACGCTTATGCTCTACCGAAAGCAGAAAAAGCTGCTAAGTGCCCTTGAGGAGCAGGTTTACGAGAATGAAAAGAACAACAGTATGATGATAAACGTTCTTGCCCATATAGTAGAATTCAGAAACGGCGAGAGCGGAATGCACGTTCATCACATAAAACAGCTTACATCTATACTTTTACAGAATCTTATCGAAAAGACGGACAAGTATCACCTTACAGAAAACGATATACTGCTTATCAGCACAGCATCATCCCTGCACGATATTGGAAAAATCTCGATAGACGACAAGATACTCAACAAGCCAGGAAGACTGACGGCGGAAGAATTTGAGGTTATAAAAACTCACTCGATCATCGGTGCGGAAATGCTTCAAGATCTGCATAACACGCACAACTATCCCCTTTTTGACAAAGCCTATGAGATATGTCGCTGGCACCACGAGAGATATGACGGAAAAGGCTATCCCGACGGGCTAAGCGGCGAGGAGATACCTATCTCGGCTCAGGTCACTTCTCTTGCGGATGTATATGACGCACTGACAAGCAACCGATGCTATAAAAAGGCGTTTTCGCACGAAAAAGCAATGGAAATGATACTCGACGGGCAATGCGGTGCTTTCAACCCTGTGCTTCTTCAGTGCCTTAAGGACTGTGAAAAGCAGATCCTTGCGGAGTTTTCAGACTCGATTGACACAACTCAGGACGACAGACTGCTTATCCGTGCGACCGAGGAGCTTGTAGAAAACAAGATTTCTTCGGACAAAATCGACTTCTCCGCTCACCTGCCTATCGCCGCAAGAGAGCGTTGGAATTTCTTCTCTGACGGCTCGGGAGAAATACAGTTTGAGTATGACGCAATGCTTGACGTACTGCGATTGACCAAATACGGCGCTAAGGTACTGGGACTTCAGGAACTGACTATGCATCCGAGAGGTCTTAAGCAGGGTTATCTCGGCGCACAGAATATACAGACTATACTGGACGCTATGCAAAGCGAGGCTTCTTTAGAAAAGCCTGTCGTAAAAATAAAGAAGCATATTTCGCTAAACGGGCCACGTCGCTGGTACGAAATAAGGATAAGGACGCTCTGGAGCAACGAGGAAAATCCGAAATATACGGGTATACTCGGCAGAATAATTGATATAAATGACAGCGAGCTTGCTATTGTTCGTCCCGAATACCGCATTTCAGAAAACGACGACGCAGAAATAAGGCAAACGATAAGCAAGCTGACGCAGGTATTCGATGTGGTAAGACTGGTTGATATAACCGACAACGAAATCGTCAGAAGCGGCTGTAAGCCCGGCAACGAGGAAATGATAAACGCTTGCCGTGGGGATAAATGCTATGCGATATGGGGCAAGACACAGCGTTGTAAAAACTGCGTATCGTCAAAGGCTTTTGAAAAGCGTGGGCAGGTCAGCAAGCTGGAATTTGCCGACGACAGCATATTCCAGATAATTTCAAAATATGTTGAAATCAGCGAAAAGCCGTATGTGCTTGAGATGATATACAAGGATAATGACGGCGTTCTGCTCGGTGCTTACGGTAAAACCGATTTTATGGACAATATCGTAAACTATAACAGACAGCTGTATCACGATGCGCTGACAGGCGCTTATAACCGCCGTTATTATGAAGAACAGGCTAAATCCATGCGTTATATTGACGCTGTGGCAATGCTTGACGCTAACAATTTCAAGGGCATAAACGATCATTACGGACACGCCGCAGGAGATTGCTTGCTGAAGGCGGTATGCGAAAGCATAAAGGAATGTATAAGAAGCAGTGATATTCTTATAAGGCTTGGCGGCGATGAGTTTGTGCTTCTTATGGCTAATATTCCCGAAATTGTGTTTTATCAGAAAATTTCGGAGATAAAGCAAAAAATCTCGGAAATAAAGCTGCCTGATTACCCTGATATTAAATGTGCCGCCGCTATCGGCGGTGTGTACGGAATCCAACCGATAGAAAACGCATTGACAGAAGCAGACAGACTTATGTATTTAGATAAGAACGCTTCAAAGGAGGGAAAATGACTCTCGAAGAATGTTACAGGGCGCTTGGAGGAAGTTATTCGGACGTTCTTGCAAGGCTGATTGACGACAAGATGATAACAAAATATCTCAACAAGTTCACACAGGACACATGCTACAGGGATATTTTTACCGCACTTGAAAACAATGATTATGAAACGGCTTTTCGTGCGGCACATACGCTTAAAGGTATCTGCCTTAATCTCGGTCTTGAAAATCTCTACAAAGCCGCATATAAGGTCACCGAGGCTCTGCGTCAGAAAACGGACGAAACCACTCCGGAAATGCTGGACGAGTTAAGATCAAGCTACAACAGCTCGATCCTCGCAATACAGCAGCTTTAATATGCGGTTTTTGCCGCACAACCGCACAAACCGGTAAGCCGATATATTCTCGCAGGGCTGTAAACGGCTCTGCGAATAATTATATCACGCAGAATTGCCGAAACGGCTTTAAGGCTCATACAAAGTACCTTGCTGTGAATTTCTGCATACTTTTATTGCCGTTCGTGGCTTTTCACTTGACGATAACCGTAAAAAACGGTATAATAATCTTATGCAAATAAATCAACCCGCCGGTTTTAAGAAAGGGACAAGCAATGACAGTTAGAGAAATGCAGGATGAAATCCTGAGAATAAAGAAAGAAAAAGACATCTGCATACTGGCTCACGCATATCAAAGACAGGATATACTGGATGTAGCCGATTTTGTCGGTGATTCGTTTGCATTGAGTCAGATGGCGGCAAAAGCGCCTCAAAGCACAGTTCTTATGTGCGGAGTACGCTTTATGGCTGAAACGGTAAAGATACTTTCGCCTCAAAAGAAGGTTTTACTTTCAGACAGCAATGCAGGCTGTCCTATGGCTGAACAGATGGATAAGGACCTTATCCTGCAGCTTAAGGAGATGTACCCTGACTATAAGGTCGTGGCTTATATCAATACGACCTCGGAACTTAAAACGGTATGCGATGTATGCGTGACCTCGTCAAGTGCTGTAAAGATAGTGAAAAAGCTTGACAGCGACAAGATACTTTTCATACCCGATTGCAACCTTGGCGATTATGTTCAGAAGCAATGCCCCGACAAGACATTCAAGCTGGTGAGCGGCGGCTGTCCTACCCATCTGCGTATGACAGTAAAGGATGTTGAAAAAGCAAAGGCACAGCACCCTGACGCACTTCTTCTTGTTCATCCCGAATGCGCTCCGGCGGTAACGGCTCTTGCTGACTATGCAGGCAGTACAACTGGCATAATGAGTTATGCCAAAAAAAGTGACGCAAAAGAATTTATCATCGGCACAGAAAACAGCATAGTGGAGCATCTCAGCTTTGATGAGCCGGACAAGAAATTCTATCCGCTGTCAAAGGACTGCGTCTGTCACAATATGCACCTTACAAATCTTGCCACAGTATACAACTGCGTATGCGGCAATGCAGGAGAAGAAATCGTGCTTGACGAAGAAATCAGGCTCGGCGCAAAGCGTTGCATAGACGAAATGTTAAGGCTCGGCGACTGAGTGTATTATCTCATTTGTCAAAACGTGGCTCAAAACGCTTTTAACCCGCTGATTTCTTGACTTTTAAAGCGGTGTGAATTATAATAATAAAACAGACAAAAGAAGGACTGTCTGCAGCAGCAGGCTTTTCTTTAAGACAAAATGTTTATAAAAAGCATAAACTGAAAGGAATACAAATTGAAATTCAGAAGAAAATTAGCGGCGGTATTAGCCGGAATAATTACGGTAACCGCTTTTTCGGGCTGTTCAATGCTCGGCAATCAGACAACCAACGCACTCGGCACTTACGACTTTACACAGATGGATCTGGTACAGCTCAACAAGCCTTCGGAGGGTCAGGACGTTGCAGTGATAGAAACAAATCTTGGCACGATAACGGCTGTTTTATATGCCGAATTCGCTCCCAAAACCGTGGCAAACTTCAAGAAGCGTGCCGAGGAGGGATTCTATGACGGAAAACCGTTCTTTGCATTACAAAAAGGTATTTACGCAATTACCGGTGCTTCAAACGATGAAGGTACGGAGGGCGTTACCGATGACGGCAAGTTCATTGAGAACGAATGCTCGGTCAACCTTTGGCCGTTCAAGGGCGCACTTTTAGGATACAGCTCACAGCAGGGCTACTCGGACAGCCGTTTCTTCTTCACGGGAGCGCTTGAGATTACCGAAGAAAACAAAAAAGAGTTGAGAGGCTATACAGACCAGGAAACAAGCGCACAGGTAATCCCCGATGAACTTATAACAGCCTTCGAAAAAAGAGGCAGTGTTCCGGGCTTTGCCGGCACTTACACGGTTTTCGGACAGGTGATAAACGGCTTTGACACGCTCGACAAGATACTCTGGTCGGCTTCCGACAAGAGCACGATGAAGCCTCTTGAGGAAATCAAAATAGTAAAAGTTACACTTGACTCCTACAAGGACGGAAAGTTCACCATAGAAGAACCTACTTCCGACAAATATCTTACTGCCAAAGAAATTGCAGAGCTTCAAAACGAATCCAACGGTACAAGCGGCAGTAACAGCTCAACGGCAGGTTCTTCGGATTCATCATCAAACTAAAGCCTGCAGGCGAAAGGACCGATAAAAATGAGGTTTAAGTCTTTATGCAAAGCTGCAGCGGCGGTAACTCTCGCCGCAGCCATGATAACGGCAAGCGGCTGTAATAACAAGAAAAACGATAACACAGCAGAAATAACCGTAGGACCCGGCGATACCCTTGCCGAAATGACAATTCAGATAGGTGAGGAAACGGGAAAGATACGTTTCAAACTCTTCCCGGAGATTGCGCCTAAGGGTGTCGATAACTTTGTCAAGCTGGCTCAGAGCGGATATTATGACGGCAAGACAATCCACAGAGTAATCAAGGATTTTATGGTACAGGGTGGCTCGCTCAGGGGTAACGGCACAGGCGGAACAACAGCCGACAAGACCGAGATTCCCCGTGAAACGAACAACCGTATGAGAGCTTATTACGGTGCGCTGGGATATGCGGAAGGCAGTGACGGCATCAACAGCCAGTTCTTTATCGTGAACAACAAAACGCCGTTTGATATTGCCAAGACTGCTGCGAATATTTCCTCCGACCTTGAAGAATACAAGGACAGACTGAAGGAGGAGGACAAAAAGACTTATACCGATTATCTTTCAAAGCTCAATTCCGTTCCGGACGATGTAAAAGCAAAGTACCTTTCAAGCGGCGGTGCATTCAGCATTGACGGTAACTATACGATATTCGGGCAGGCTATAGAAGGGCTTGATTTCCTTGACAAGATAAGTGCTGTCGAGGTTTCATCCGGCAATTCCATTGATGATGAGGCCGGCATCGCCTCTAAACCCGCAGTTTCGATAATAATCAAGAAAATCGAAATCGCCACAATCCCGACAATAACCGAAACAGAGGCTACCACCACTACAAGAAAGCGCATCCGCCCGTCAGCGACTACTCCCGCTCCGAGCGATACGACCACAGCGGAAACTCCCGCTCCAAATAATACAACAGCGGCAGAAACTACTGCTCAGTAAACATAAACAGATAACACCCCTGCGTTGCAATTTAATGCAACGCAGGGGTGTTTTTTTGTGTAGGTTAATTGTGAAAGTAGGCATTATGAGTTGTGTGGGAGTGTGAGATTGTTTTGATGACAGCGGAATTTTTGAGGAAAAGGAATGTATTCAGATACTTCGTACAAAGAAATTTGCAAAAAATAAAATGACAATCAATGCAAAGTAAGTTTATCAATAACAAAATAAACCCCTCTGTAAAGATGCAGAGGGGCAGTTATTTACCGGTACTTGTTAACAATATTTACAATTTCATTGCCGTATTTTTGTATTTTCCCCTCACCGAATCCTCTTATACTCTTGAGTTGTTCAGGGGCAGTTGGCATCAGCTTGATAATTTCTATCAGTTCATCATTCTTAAATACATAATATGCCTTGATGTTTTCGGCTTTGCTCTTTTCGTAACGGTATTGTTTAAGCGCCTTGTATAAAGGCATGTTTTCATAGTTGGCTATATTTTCATCAGCCATATTTGCCAATAAGGTAGCATCGAATCCGCTTATATCGGCAGTGCATAAGGGTGTGGCAACGCATTGCGTGATAGAAGCGTTATCTTTCGCTAAAGAACAGGAAATGGGCTTATAAGGCGTTTCTTTCGCTGTTTCTTGATTTATCATATTCTGATATTTAGCCGTATAATTTTTCTTGTTAAGAGTATGATGAGCCATAAAGAAATCAGCCAGTTCTTTCATCTGCTTATCCGACATTTCGCTGATATTGTTATCAGAACAGATCTCATTGATTTTTCTTACAAGTCCGTCCGCTCTGACGATTTTATCCTTTATGTCTTTCGGAGCATATCTGTAATCTATAATACTTTTAGTGTTAGCCATTACAATAAGTGAACGGTAATTGTTATCAAAATTGTTTTCAAACAATCCTCTTGTCAAAAAGTTTTTGGTGCCTTTGCGCATTTCTTTTATAAGAGCCAGATGTCTTTCATTCTGCGTTATCGGGCTGTACATGCCTTCTTGTCTGAACGTTTTTCCGTTTCCTGTTCTGCGTATGAAATTGCCATTGCTGTCAACAAAAATATTACCGTAAAGATTTTTGCTTTCAATTAGTATTGTTACTTTTCTGGTTATAATAAGAAAATCAATCTGAGCGGTACAGCCGTTATATTCCAAGTACAAATCATGAATTATATACATAGGAATATGACTGTTTTTCAGTTCATACATAATAGCATTTTCCCCTGCTATACCGTATTTTACGAATTGCTTGTCACGCTCTATAACTTGCTTTGTGGCTTCGGGAGCAACGAGCAGATAATATTCCATCTGTCTTAACTGTTCTTCGGCATTGCTGTCTTCTTTCAGAACTATCGGTGCCGAAAGTTTGTTAAATATTCCAAGTCCCATTTTTTCTCCTTTTATGTTCTTGATATATTAAATTATAGCATAATTATCCAAAGTGGTCAATAAAAGCTGTAAAAAAGCCGTCCGCAAATTAATGCGAACAGCTTTAAAATGTCGAATTATTTGAATTACTCGCCGTACTTCTCTCTCAGAATCTCCTCAATCCTGAATGCGACCTTATACACATCGCCGCAGCCGAGCGTGATTATCATATCTCCACTTTCTGCGTTGTCTGCAACATAACGTGCCACTTCTTCAAAGGTGGGGAACCACTTGCAACCGGGAATCTTGGCCGCAAGGTCGGCAGAATAGACGTTGTATGTGTTCTTTTCACGGCTGCCCATTATCTCGGTAAGCACAACCCTGTCAGCTATTTCAAGTGCTGAGGCGAAATCATCCATCAGAGTATAGGTTCTCGAATAGGTGAACGGCTGATGTACAGCCCATACACGCTTGAAATCCTGCATAGCCTTTGCCGTCTTTAATGTTGCGGCTACTTCGGCAGGGTGATGAGCGTAATCGTCAACAACGGTTATGCCTCCGATAGTCGCAAGACGTTCAAATCTTCTTCCTGCACCCCAGAATGTGCTGAGTCCTTTATTGATGTTTTCGGGGGTAACTCCCGTAGCAAGTGCGGCGGCACAGGCGGCTACCGCATTAAGCACGTTATGCGCACCGGGAACGTGTATTGATATACGTTCTATCTTACTGCCGTTTTCCATAAGGTCAAAGTCGGTCTGAAAATCGGATATGCGCTTGATATTTTCCGGGTAATATCTGTTCTTGTCGGTCTTTCCGAATGTGATGATCTGCTTGTTAAAGCCCGATGCCTTAACCGCTCTCATCGTATTTTCATCATCGCCGTTTACGACAAGAATGTCGGTCGTATTATCGCAGAACTTCGTGAATGACGCTCTGAGATTATCCATTGTCTTGAAGAAATCAAGGTGGTCTGCGTCAATGTTCAGTATTATAGAAATATTGGGGAACAGGTGCAGGAACGTATTTGAGAATTCGCACGCCTCGCATACCATAACATCGCTTGAGCCTGCCCTTCCGCTGCCGCCTATAGCTTTCAGCTTTCCACCGATAACGGTAGAAAGGTCAACGTTCTGCGCAAGATACATATGCGTCAGCATTGAAGATGTTGTTGTCTTGCCGTGTGTGCCTGATACGCATACAGCCTTATTGTACCAGCTTGTAACAAGTCCGAGCAGCTCACAGCGTTCTACGGTCTTTACACCGCTTGCTTTAGCGGCGATAAGCTCAGGATTATCGCTCATTATAGCCGCAGTGTATACTATAAGGTCAGCACCCTCTATATTTTCGGCTCTCTGCCCCATATATACGGGTATTCCCATATTGCGTACCGCTTTTAGCGTTTCTGTTTCGTTATTGTCAGAGCCTGTAAGATAAAAGCCCTTGCTGTGAAGTATCTGCGCCAGCGGATACATACCGCTTCCGCCTATGCCGATAAAATGAACGTGCTTTTTTCCTGTAAGGAAATCTTCCATTGTACTCCTGTCCTTTCAGTCAATAGAGTTAATTATATGCGGTCGATCAGCCGAGGATCATCTTTGCTTTAAGTAAAGCGAGCTGTGTCTTTCCGTCCTCGATTTCGCCGTTCATAACCATTTCAACGGCTTTATCAAGCGGTATCTTCACGACCTCAAGAAATTCGTCATAGTCAAGGTTCTGCTTTCCGCCCTCAAGTCCTGTCGCAAGGTACATATGCGTTATCTCCTGACAGTATGCCGGTGTAGGAATCATATATCCCATATATCTGAACTGCTTGCAGGTGCAGCCTGTTTCCTCCTGCAGCTCTCTCCTGCCGGCTTCTGCGTGATCTTCGCCTGCGTTGAGCTTTCCTGCGGGAATTTCCATAAGTACCTTCTGGAACGGGTATCTGAACTGCCTTACAAACAGGACATCTCCCTCATCTGTAACAGGAACAACGCCCACACCGCCGCTGTGGCGGATAACGTCACGGGATACTATCGCACCGTTTTCAAGCTCCGCCTTATCCGAGCATACGGTGAGAATCTTTCCCTCGTACTTTACTTCACTGTCGATTGTCTTTTCAAATAAATGCATATTGTCCTCTTTTCTGCGGTTTATTCTGCTGTATCATCATCGGATATATCCGCATTTTCGTTGCTTTCATCACTGCCGTTATCTCTCTCAGACAGTTCACTGCTTTCAAGCTGTTCGTCAACCGTTTTTTCTATCGTCCTGATATATGCGTTATGATTTATAACGGTATCAAGCTGTTGCTGTTCGTACAGATGAACATTGGGGTTCGGCTTATATCTGAATACCTTTTTCAGAACGATGTAATATATAACGATAATAAATGCCGCTCCGACCGTGCAGACAACGCCTGCCTTAAGTCCGGGTGTGACATAATTGAATTCTATATTGCATTCGCCTGCAGGTACTTTTATTCCCATCACGCCACGGTTTACCTTTTCTATCTCGGCTTTCTCGCCGTTGATCGTTGCGCTCCAGCCGCTTTCCCACGGTACAGTGAACGTAACGAATCTGTCCTCAGTGAACGAGGATGTAGCCTTAAAGCCGTTTGCCGTAGGTGTGAACGTATCTACAGCCGTCTTTGCAAGCTCCTGTGCATCCTTTTCAAATGTATCATAGTTGAAATCGGAATATCTGTCAGGTTCAAGCTCGGGCAGAATATCGCCGTATTTTTCAATCTGTTCATCTGTCAGCACGACAGCACGGGCGAGCATATTGTCACGGTTGCTCTTAGCAATCTTTTCGTACTCGTCATCGGAAATATAGTAGCTGTTCGAATAGCCTATCGGGATATAAGCCTTGTTCTTGAATATGGTAAATCCGTCCTGCTCGTCAATCTTCTCAAAGTTCTTGAGATTTTCAAGCAACGTTACCGTATCGCTGTACTCCAGCTTGTAGCTTTGAATAATGAGATATTTTGTGGAATTTACCGAGCGCATAGCGTAATATGATCCGTCGGGATCGGTATTTACCGAACGGTTGAATCCCATTCCACTGTAGTACTCAAATGCAGAGCCGGGAAGAATGCTGTGGAAGCTGCGGAAGCCGTACATTCCCCACAGCATATTTGCGTTATTGGTAACTCCGTAGGTTTCTACCCTGTAGAAGCTGTCATCGTCAAGCTCTATCGTAGCGTTTACAATATTGTTGTAATCGCCCACCTTCGGACCTATCGCTCTGCCGTATATCAGCGTGTAGTACGAGAAGCCAAGGCACGCAACCATAGTAAAGCAATAGGATTTTTGCAGGAATTTATTTGTTCTGATCTTCGCTTTGTTTCTTACAAGGAGGAAGCATACTAAAATTGCGGTTATTGCAAGAGCGACGGAAATCCAGAACGGCAGCTTCTCATTAGGCAATTTGAAAAGCTCGGTCACCTTTGTTGTTGTCGTATCTCCCGTGCCGATATCGACTATGTCCTTCGATACCTCAGACGGAAGTATTCCGACCATAGATATAAGCACTACGGCAAATCCACACCACTTAAGGCCGTACTTCATATCTATCTCGCTGTTTTCAAGGGCATAAGCCGTCATAAAGCAAGCGACAAGTATCGGCATATAGAACCAGCGTGTGTAATAGTTGTTGTTGAAAAGCACGAAGCTGGAATTAAGAACGGGGATAAGCGCAAACAGAAGGCATATCGGCATAAGCCACTTTGCCCAGTGTTTTTTCTTGTACTTGATGAACGATATGACACCTGCCATAGAGAAAAGCGGAAGATATGCCGATACGCTTGCCCATCTTGCCGATGAATCGGGGAAGAAGTTCTGTCTTGCAGGAATATCCGCAGGGAAAAACAGGCTCTGGAAAATCAGTCCGTATCTCTGTGCGGGATTATGGAATACGAGATTCCATCCGTTTAAAGTATTGCTTGAACGGGGCGTATCTATACAGGTCAATATTGCAGGAACGAACATTGCGCCTGCAAGCGCAACGCCGATGACCGATTCAAATGCAAGCACAAGGAACGTTTTAACCGTAATCTTGAACTTGGGGTCGGTGAGCCTGCACAGAAAATAAATCACAAGGAAAATACATTCTCCGATAAAGAAGAAGTAGTTTACAAATGCGTTGAGCGCAACAGTAAGCGCAAAGAACACTCTCCTCTTGTTTACTACGGTTTCTTCAAGGGCTATAAGCATAAGAGGGAATACTACCATAGCCTCGTGGAAATGGTTGAAGAACACATTGTACATCGAGAAGCCGGAGAATGCGTACAGCAGTCCGCCGATAAGTGCCGACTGCGGCTTTCTTACAAATCTTCTGATATATGCGAAAGCAAACAGCGAACAGCACGATATTTTAAGCACCAGCAATGGTGCCATAAGATATTTTGCAACCTCCGCCGGGAACGGCATACTCAGCCAGAAGAACGGGCTTCCGAGCGTATAGAACGAATATGAACCGATGAAGTTTGCACCGAGATCCGTCTGCCAGCTCCACATAAAGCTGCCGTTTTTTATTGCCTGATTGCAAAGTGTATAAAAAGGTATCTGCTGAGCGTTATAATCGCCGTAATAGATGAAATATCCGCCGTCTATGAGAACAAACGGCAAAAAGAGTATAACACCCATTATCATTGCCATAAAGAACGCTTTTCGGTAGTATAGCTTTTCAGATTTGTACATTCCGTGTTTCCTTCCGTGATGAAGAATATTTCGGCTGTTTAATACAGCACAGCGCCGTATTTTTCAGCCATAGCCTCCAGCTTTTCAGGCTCTATAAGTGATTTTCTGTCTATTATCGCTCTGCCCTGATACAGCATAAGCGCCATCTTGAGCGAGATCTCGTCATCCGATAAAAACGCTACAGGCAGTGTAGCCATGTGCATATTCCTGCCGAAGTCGATAGCGTCGTCGGGAGAGTTTATGCTTACTGTCAGGACATCATAGCTTTCGCCGCACATCTGTGCAATGTCGTCCTCCATATAAGGACCGCATTCAACCGCAGGCGAGAACTCCGTTGTTTCGGGGTCTAAGAAGAACATCTGGTTTTCGGTCGCCAGTGCAAGAGAGGTATCCTGCTTTTCAACGGGATTTATCTCGGATGCATCAAGAGATGCAAACATTTCACGCAGTGCGGCGATATGCTCTTTTCCCGTACCGCAGCAACCGCCTGCGATCTCAGCGCCGCTCAGAACCGACTTCTTTACGGCGAATGCGAATTCTTCGGGCGATATGCTCTGCCTTTCGCCGTCCTGTTCATATACGGCGCTCGGCTTTACTATAAGAGGAATTTTCGCATACGGAGCAATCTCGGAAATAATATCGGGGCAAAGATCTGCCGAGGTACAGTTAAGACCGAATGCCGATATACCCATAGCCTGCAATACAAGCAAGGTGCACAGCACATTTGTGCCTATTGCGGTTTCTCCGTCCTCGTCAACTTTCATTGTTGCTATTATCGGCTTGTTTTCCTTTTTGCAGGCAAGCACGGCGGCTCTCATATTCCAGAGTGCCGGCACAGTTTCGATAACAAACATATCGCAGTAAGGCGATAAAGCCTTTACCTGCTGTCTGTAGACCGACATTATCTCGGTAAACGTGTAGTCGCCGTAAGGCTCTATGTAAAGTCCCGTTGACGACAGACAGCCTGCAATAAGCGCCTTTTCGTGAAAGCTGTCATAGGTTATCTTTGCGGCGGCGGCATTAAGCTGTTCTGTTTTGTCCTCGGCACCGTATGCCTTCAGATTCTCACGGTTTGCACCGTGTGTTGCGGTGTAGAGTATCTGCGAGCCTGCGTCAAGAAAGCCCTGCTGAAGCTGCGTAAGGGCTTCGGGATGCTCGCAGACAAACTGAGCCGTTGAAACGGTATGGTCGTAGCCGTATTTTTCAAGTCCTGTGCCGGTACCGCCGTCAAGCAGTATCGGCAATCGTATAGGTATATCCTGACTGACGGGATTGCTGTCCATATTGATTCCTTTCTGAAGTTACATTTTTTCGGGTGCATCGACCTTAAGCAGATCGAGCAGATTCTTGAATACTGTCTTTGTGGCAACGCAAAGAGAAAGTCTTGACTGAAGGATATTCTCCTCCTCGCCCTTTATCTTGCAGTTGTCGTAGAATTTGTGGAAAAGCTGTGCAAGGTCGCACAGATACTTTGTTATCTTTGAGGGATTATAATCCTTTGCCGCTTCGTTTATGCAGTTCGGCAGAGCCGCAATATGACGTATAAGCGCAAGCTCTGCGGGATGATTGAAGTTAAGCTCCGATACGGGAATGTTGCTGTAGCCTGTGCCTTCTTCTTCCATACGGCGCAGAATGCTGCATATTCTTGCGTGAGCGTACTGAACGTAGAACACGGGGTTGTTTGAGCTTTCCTCAATGGCAAGCTCAAGGTCAAATTCAAGGTGCGTGTTGGGATCTCTTAAATTGAAGAAGAATCTTGCCGCATCTATCGGTACTTCGTCAAGAAGTGTCGAAAGCGTTATAGCCTTGCCCGAACGCTTTGACAGCTTTACCGTTTCACCGTTTCTGACCAACATTACCATCTGCATTATAACAATATCAAGCTTGCTTGCGTCAACGCCGAGCGCTGTCAGGGCGGCTTTCATTCTTGCGATGTATCCGTGGTGGTCTGCACCGAGAATGTCTATCGCCTTGTCAAAGCCTCTTGTAACGAGTTTGTTGTAGTGATATGCAATATCGGGTACGAAGTAGGTAGGGATACCGTTTGCACGGACAAGAACTCTGTCCTGATCGTCACCGAAATCGGACGCCTTGAACCAGATTGCTCCGTCCTTTTCGTATGTCTGACCCTTTTCTGTCAGCATATCAACAATCTGCTTTACCGCACCGCTCTTGTGAAGCGAGCTTTCTCTGAACCATGTGTCGTATACGATACGGTATTTCGCAAGATCCTTCTCAAGTCCGTCTATGTTGAGCGGCAGAGCATATTCTACCAGTGCGGACTTACGGCTTTCCTCATCTGCGTTTACAAACTTGTCGCCGTTTATCTTATAGAAATTATATGCGTGTTCGATTATGTCAACACCCTTGTAAACGTCCTCGGGCATAGGGAAGTTTTCTTCATCTTCAAATATCTTGCGGCATACGTCATCATCGCCGTATGATGCGATGACATCGGACTTGCTGCCGTCGGCTATCTGCATATATCTTATAGACAGCGATTTGCCGAACTTTTCTATCTGGTTTCCTGCATCGTTTACATAGAATTCACGCTCTACCTCATAGCCGGCAAACTGAAGTACGGAAGATAAGCTGTCGCCGAGTGCGCCGCCTCTTGCGTTGCCGATGTGCATAGGACCTGTGGGATTTGCCGATACGAATTCAACAAGCACTCTCTTACCCTTGCCAAGCTCGGTCTTACCGTAGTCGCTGCCGCTTGAAATAACCTCGCCGACAGTTTCGTTGAACCATAAGGGGCTTATAAAGAAATTCAGAAAGCCGGGTCCTGCAACCTCAATCTTTTCGAATACTGTGCCGTCAAGCACTGCGGCATCGGCTATCATCTGACCTATTGCTCTCGGATTGTTTCTGAGAGCCTTTGCACTTGCCATTGCGGCATTGCAGGAGAAATCTCCGTGTGATACGTCTGCAGGACGCTCAACATTGAAAGCCGGCAGGGGTACTGCCTCTATCTTGCCCTCGGCAACAAGTCTGCCCAGTGCGTTCATTACCGTTTCCTTTACCTGCTGTTTAGCAAGTTCTATCATATTGTTCATCAGTTACACTCCTTGACATTTATAAACATTTCATTTTCCGACATATAGCTTGAATTGATGTCGAGCGTATATTTAAGATATATTTCTCCGCCCGTTTCTTCAAGCTCGTTTCTTATTTCATCAGTGCATACGCCTATCATAAAGTCGCCGAACTCCGTGCCGTAATGGCAGTGGTGCTTCTTTCCTTTTTCTATGAACAAAGAACTGATGGCTTTGCCGCTCCTTGTCATAGTCACCATTTCATCGGTCACCTCAAGCGTCACTGAACTTCCGGCAAAACCGGTAGCCTCGCTTTCATCGTAATACAAACGGAAGCCGTTCTCGGTGCTTTCCATAGCGCCGAATGTAAACAACTCGGTGGAATCCTTATCCTGATCTACCGTCTGCGTACTTTTTATCGTAATACATACGTTCTTTTTCATTTATTATCCGTTGTTCCTTTCAAAGCCTCAATCGAGGTCAACTACAGCGCCGATGAGCATTCTCAGCATTTCCTCGTAGCTGTATGCGCTTTCTGTCACAAGCCTTGTGAATATGCTCTGTCTGTCAAGGCCTGGTATTCCTCTTACACGTCTTACATAGACCTCTCCGTCATTGTCAAGCACCATATCGACTCTTGCAAAGCACTTGCAGGAAAGTGCATCATAAGCGGCTCTTGCTGTCTGCTTTATCTTGTTCTGAGTAAGGCCGTCCAGCTTAGCAGGCACTTTAAGCTCCGACGTAGACGCTATATATTCGGACAGCTTATCAATGCTGTCGTCCGTTCTTACAAGCTCGCCTATCGCTACCCGCTCATCGTGATGCTTTGCGCCGAGTACGGCACAGGTAAGCTCTCTGCCTTTAACGGCACTCTCGGCTATGATATAAGGGTGGTGCGAAAAACTCGCCTTTATCGCTTCTTCGAGCTCCTTTTCGTTTTCTGCCCTGCAGGCGCCGACCGATGTTGAACAGCTTGTCGGTGCGGTGTATATCGGGAAGCTCAGCTTGCCGGTTATCTTTTTTATCGCCGCCGTCATATCGTTCATCTCACTGCGGTGCAAGGTTACGTTCTCGATAACCTTTATGTTGCTGTCGGACAGCACAAGATCCATTATGCGTCTGTCGTTGCACAGTGCCGCCGCCGCAAAATCGTTGCCGATGACGGGAAGGCCTGCCAGCTTGCACAAGCCCTGTACCCTGCCGTCCTCGCCGTATTTTCCGTGAAGCACGGGGAACACGGCATCTATACGGTGAATAGTGCTTTCGCCGTCGGAAATTATCTTTATAACGCCCTTGTTCGTCATATCGGGGCTTATCACGCACGAACAGCAGTCGCTGTCCTGCTCCCAGCTGCCGTCTTTTATATTCTCATAGCTACCGGGATAAAAAAGCCATCTTCCTGCTCTTGTGATGCCTATTGCAAGCGGCTCGATCTCCTTGGGTAAGGAACTGAGAACGCTGTATGCGGTATGCAGTGAAGCGGCATGGTCAGCGGACGCACCGCCGAACAGCACGGCTATTCTTTTCTTTGCCATAGCTCTTCCTCTTCTTTCGTTCTTTATATGCAATAATACAATTAAGTATATCACATTCTGCTTTCAAGTTCAAGTATTAACGTGTAAATTATAAATAGTATCGGCCTTAGTGAAAGAAAAAAGTAAAATTTCGGATAAAAATATTGACCGTGTGCCGCAGATATGGTAATATTAATGTGCATATATTTTTTAGCAGGCTGCAGAAGAAACTGTACCGCCTATATCAAAAAAGAAGAGGTATATTTTAACGTATGGAAATACAATTACTCGTAATAATCATAATAATGATCGCCTGTTCGGCGTTCTTTTCCGCCAGTGAAACGGCACTTACCGGTGCTAACCGCATAAGGCTCAAAAGCATGGCTGAAAACGGCTCTAAGGGCGCTAAAATGGCGCTTAAACTGCTTGACAGATACGATAAGGTTATCACAACAATACTTATCGGCAACAACATAGTAAACATAACCGCATCTTCACTGGGTACTATACTTGCGACAGCAATAGTAGGTCCTGACAATGCGGCTCTGGTATCGACAGTGGTACTGACACTTGTGATACTCACATTCGGTGAGGTAATGCCGAAAAGCCTTGCGAAAGACCACTCGGAAGGGATGACGGTCGCAACGAGCGGAATAATCACATTCCTTACATTCATATTCACTCCCCTGTCGGCTTTATTTATACTGCTTAAAAAGCTTGCAAACAAGCTGTTCGGCAACAAGAAGGAGGTTACCGTAACAGAACAGGAGCTTATGGCTATAATAGACGAAATCGAGGACGAGGGCGTACTTGAAGAACAGGAGCGTGACCTTGTGAAGTCTGCTCTTGAATTTGACGAAACGGTAGTTGATGAGATAATCACTCACCGTGTAGACGTCATTGCGGTCGATGTAAACGAAGATATTGAAACAGTAAAGAAAACCTTTATCAACGAGGAATATTCAAGACTTCCCGTTTATGAAGGCTCTATAGACCACATTATCGGCTTTGTGAGCCAGAAGGACTTTTTCAAGAAATATCTTACTAAAAAAGAAGACGAAACGTTCTTACTGCGTGATATAATGCAGGAGATTCACTATGTTCCTCATCTGATGAAGATAAGCGATATAATGAAGCAGATGCAGAAGGACAAGGTACATATGGCTGTCGTACTCGACCAGTACGGCGGAACGCTCGGTATAGTTACTCTTGAAGACATACTCGAACAGCTTGTCGGTGAAATATGGGACGAGAACGATGAGATAATCGCCCCTGTCACATTCGTATCGGAAAACGAGTTCAACGTCAACGGCGATGTATCGCTGACCGCTTTCAAGCGTTACTGGCATAACCGCACGGGAGATAGTCCGAAAATAGATGGCAACGCAAAGACCGTCGGCGGCTGGGTGCTTGAGCTTTTCGGAAAAATCCCCGAAACAAACGAAAGCGTTACAACAGACGATTTCAGAATAACGGTTCTTAAAGTCAGCGAAAGAAGAATAGTAAAGGTGCGTCTTACCGTAATTCCCAAATCCGAAAATAAGGAATAATATGCGTGTACTGTTTATAGTCTGCGCCGTACTTGGTACTGTCGGCATATGCGGACTTCTTGTAATGCTTCTGTTCTTCAGGCTGAAAATAAATCTAGGCTTCAGACTGCCGAAGGGCAGGACTATACCGATCGAGCAGTTTATTCCTCAAGGGATATACGGATATGCGGTATTTACCGCTGTATTCGGATATTTCGGGCTGATGCTGCTGCAGCTTTCACTGCCGTGGTACTTCATAGTTCCCGCCGATATTGCTATGGGTTTTATTGTGAACTTTATCGGTATGCACTTTCTTTCTCCTGCCGTGAAAAGTTTTGTGAACGGCAAAGCGCCGAAACCCGACGATCTTACGGGATATGAGGCTGTCGCACTTGAAAATATAGCAGGCAGCGGCTACGGGAAGGTTCGGGTGAAATATAACGGGCTGAATTACCGTTTTGACGCAATATCCGTATATCACACGGATATTGAATCGGGCGAAAAGGTCGATATAGTTACAGGCGAGGACGAATTGCTCTTTGTCCAGAAAAAAGATGAGATATACAAAGTCCTTGACGAAGAAAAAACGCCTGTAACAAAAGCAGAAACCGACATTACACCCGAGCCGAAAAGAAAAAACGACAGCTTTGTAAGCTCGGAAGAAATCAATAATAACCGAAAGGAAGAATAAAACTTGTTCTCAAAGGAGATAACAACTACTGCGGAGGACTACCGCACATTGGTAAAATTTACCGAATACTCGCTCAAAAAGTCGAATAACATTCTGTTTATCGCTATGGCGGTACTTGCTGTGGCATCGCTCGTTATCGGGCTTGCGGGATTAATTCCGCTGTATATTTCGGCGGCTGTATGCCTTATTTGCGTTGCGGTAATTCTTGCCGATGTTCTTATCATTTCAAAGAAAGCAAAGGACGGTATAAAGTACGGCAAGGTGGTGCTTAACGCAAAGCGTACCTTCAGCTATGATGCGGCATCGGTAAGGGTGTTCGGCGGAAGGACAGCTACCGATATAAACGCACAGTGGAATACGATTTTCAAGATATACGAGATTGAAAAGTGCTTTATAATCTATTTCAGATATAACCTTGCGTTCTGCCTGCCGAAAAATCAGCTTACACCGCAGGAAACGCTGAATGTAAGAAACTATTTTATAAAGAAAATGGACGGAAGGTTCGTCAAAAAATGCAAATAAAACAGGAGGACGGCATTATGTTGAAAAAGCTCAAAAAGCAGGTGCTTGAAGCAAATCTACTGCTTCCGAAATACAACCTTATAACATTCACATGGGGCAACGTATCGGGGATAGACCGTGAAAGAGGACTTGTCGTAATAAAGCCATCCGGCGTTGAATATGACGGTATGACGGTAGACGATCTTGTTGTAGTAACTCTTGACGGCGAGCAGGTCGAGGGTGATTTAAGACCGTCAAGCGACACGCCGACACATCTTGAACTGTACAAGGCATTTCCTAACATCGGCGGTATAGTTCATACGCATTCTCAGTGGAGTACGACCTTTGCGCAGAGCGGACTTGATATTCCTGCGCTTGGCACAACGCACGGCGACTATTTCTACGGTGCTATACCCTGCACCGACAAGATGACGCCTGAAGCTATCGGCGGCGAATATGAAAAGGAAACAGGCACGATAATCATTGATACGTTCAAAAAGCGTAACATCGATCCCGATTCCGTACCCGCCGTAAACGTACACTCTCACGGACCTTTTGCCTGGGGCAAGGACGCAATCGACGCTGTACACAATGCGGTCGTGCTTGAAAATGTCGCAAAGATGGCTATGTTCAACCTTCTGCTTGACAGAAATATCGGGCCTATGCAGCAGGAGCTTCTTGATAAACACTATCTGAGAAAGCACGGTGCTAACGCTTACTACGGACAGAAATAACAGCTTTGGGGGAATAATATGAATATTTACTGCCTATCGGAAGGCGAGCTTTATAATATTGAAAACGGCAAGGAACACCTCGTTCACTGTGAGCGTGTGGAGAGCTACCGTGACGCAGTGCGTAAAATGAAGGCTCGTGATGAATGGAAAACCACAGGTAAAGGTGCAAAGTTCATGGGCGTTGAGCAGAAGGAATACGGCGAGAATGAAGCATTCGATATGCTCAGGGGCATCGGTTCGTGCGGCGACAGGCTGATATACACGACTTTTGCGGATAATGTCGGCGGTATGTACTTCAAGGACAGCGAGGGAGAAAACTATATTTTCGCAAACCGTGAAGAAATAATCAATGATATTGACTGCTATGACGGGAAGTGCGTAGTCAGTGCAGGAAACGGGTATTACGAAAATCACATTGCCCTTGTCGATACGAAAAACGGCAGCTTTGAACAGCTCACAGAAGGGTTTACCAGCGAAACGCACCCGTTTATTTCACGCAGGAACAGCGATATAATCTACTATACGGCTATGGGCTTTGCGACAAGCGGCACAGGAGAGATTGCGGAAAAAAGCCCGTGTACGATATGTCTTTTCGATACACGGAGCGGAACAATAGACGAATTTATCGCAGAGGAAGGATTCGACTGCATAAAACCGCAGGACGATGCCGACGGAAACATATACTACATACGCAGAAAATACGTTCCGACAAAGCAGAAAAGCAATCTCGCAATGGATATATTGATGTTCCCTGTCAGGATAATCAAAGCTATCGGCGGATTTTTAAGCGTGTTTTCAATGGCGTTCGGCGGAGAACCTTTGCGTACCGGCGGTAAAAATCCAGCAAAGAGCAAAGCCGCAGACGAGCGTGAAGCCTTCATCGAGGGAAATCTGATAAAAGCCGAAAAACAGCTGAGCGGTGACGCAGACGACGGTATAATCCCATCGGACTGGGAGCTTGTAAAGCGTGATAAAAACGGTAACATAACCGTTTTAAAAAAGCGGATAATGGATTACAGACTGCTTTCAGACGGAGATATTCTCTATTCAAACGGAAGCCGCATAGGAATGCTGTCGGGCGATAAGAACACAGTTGTGTGCAAAATAAAATACGCTAATTCGATAACCGTAACCGAATAAGGCACAAAAAGCCGCCGTGCAGATAGCACGGCGGCTCTCGTTATTAAGCATCACAGATTACTTAACGATATACTTGTCAAGCTCAGCCATAAGCTCATCGCAATCATCGCTGTGAACACGAAGCTCGAGGGGCTTTGAAAGATCCAGGCTGAAGATACCCATTATTGACTTTGCGTCAATTGCATATCTGCCGCTTACGATGTCAACTTCGTAGTTGCACTTTGTAACTGTTGTTACGAAATTCTTAACGTCTTCAATAGTATTGATTCTGATATTAGCTGTTTTCATACAAAAAACCTACCTTTCATATTTCAGGTCAAATTTCGGCTCCTGACCGATTGATTTCATTTTACCAAAATGTACGGCGGTTGTCAATTGCTTTTAACTGAATTTACTTAATTTTTTCAATCGGAGATAACCGTTAGCCTGATTTCCCGTTTCCGCCTTATCACTGTAAGTGCTTATCGCTCCTTACAGCTATATAATAACACATTTCACGATACGGTCAAGAGTATTATTGTCAAAAAATCGCCACAGCTTGCAAATTTCGTAATAATAAAGTATAATTAGGCTGTCGGAAGTTTAGTTTTGGTGAAACTAACCACAATTTATTATGGAAGTGATATTATCAGATATACCGTACAGACCTTCGGGTGCAAGGTCAACCAATATGAAAGCGCTTCGGTAGCAAAGGCTATGGACGAACACGGATACGAGAAAACAGACGATATTTTCACGGCGGATATTGTTATAATAAACAGCTGTTCGGTGACGGAAAACAGCGACAAAAAAGCGAAACAGCTTATTAACAGGATAAAAAGCAACGACCCTATGAAGATAGTCGTGCTTACGGGCTGTTTTCCGCAGGCTTTTCCCGAAACGGCTTCAAAGCTGTCAGCCGATATAGTAACGGGTACAGAGCATAAAGACAGCATTGCGGATATGATAGATGTTTTTACCGGCAACAAGGTAAAACAGGTTGCCATACCGCCAAGACCCGTTAAAAAGCAATATGAAAAGCAGAAAAACGCCGATATGGGCAAGACGAGAGCGTTTATAAAGATTGAGGACGGCTGTGACAGATTCTGCAGTTACTGCATAATACCTACCGCCAGAGGCTCTGTAAGGTCACGTTCCTTGCAGGATATAACCGAGGAAGTAAGGTTTCAGGTATCGTGCGGTCATAAGGAGATGGTGCTTGTCGGCATCAACCTTTCCTGCTACGGTCAGGAAATCGGGCTGAGGCTTGCGGACGCAATAGAGGCGGTATGCTCGGTGGACGGAGTTGAGCGTGTACGTTTGTCATCGCTTGAGCCGGAGCTGCTGACAGATGAGGATATAGCAAGAATGGCGGCGCAGAAAAAGCTCTGTCCGCATTTCCATCTGTCGCTCCAGTCCGGAAGCAGTGCTACATTGAAGCGTATGAACAGGCATTATACGCCCGATGAATACTATGATATAGTCCTGAGGCTGAGAAAAGCGTTTCCGGATTGTGCGATAACCACCGATATTATGGTAGGTTTTGCAGGGGAAACCGACGAAGAATTCAAAGAATCCTGCGAATTTGCCCAAAAAGTCGGTTTTGCGGCAATGCACGTTTTTACCTACTCGATAAGAGAGGGTACAGCGGCGGCAAGACGCACAGACCACGTTGCACATGATATTGCCGTAAAGAGATACCACGCTATGAGCAGCCTTGCAAAAAAGCTGAAAGAGGAATATTTCCGCTCGTGCGTGGGAAAAACGGAAAAGGTGCTTATTCAGCGCAGGGAAAGCGAAGAATATGCAAACGGCCTTACCCCGCAGTACGTTCCCGTTCGCATATACGGCAGTGACGCAAACAGGCAGGATATAATTACTGTACAAATTACAGGAGCATCGGGCAGTGATTTTTGTGTCGGAGAAGAAATAAAATGCTTGTAATCGGGCAGATATTGTAGTATAATTAAAAGGTATTGATAGTTTTGTGCCTTTACACGCTTGCAAAAGCCTGTGGCACTATCACAAAAAACGACGGAGGAAGTTTATGTCAGTTTATCGCATTTATGTGGAAAAGAAACCGCAGTTTGCCGTTGAGGGAAAAGCTGTTCTCTCAGACCTTAAAACCGCACTTCAGATTAAAGGCATCAAGGATGTGCGTATCGTAAACCGTTACGATGCAGAGGGTATCACAAAGGAGAATTTTGAAAAAGCTACTCCCACCGTATTCTCAGAACCGCCTGTTGACGATGTTTATTATTCACTGCCTGAGATTGAGGCTGATGAAAAGATGTTCGCAACCGAGTTTTTACCCGGTCAGTTCGATCAGAGAGCAGACTCTGCCGCTCAGTGTATCCAGATGCTGTGTCAGGGCGAACGTCCCACGGTTAAATACGCAAAGCTGTATATCCTTAAGGGCGATATTTCAGATGAGGATTTTACTAAGATAAAGCACTATCTCATAAATGCCGTAGAAGCAAGAGAATGCGGCTTTGAGCAGTATGAAACGCTTGATGTAAAGTATGATATTCCGAAGGACGTAGCCGTGCTTGACGGATTTATCGGTCTTTCCGAAGACGAGCTTGCTCAGTTTATCAAGAAGTACGCACTTGCTATGGATCTTGGCGATATAAAGTTCTGTCAGGAATATTTCAAGAAGGAGCAGAGAGATCCTACCCTTACCGAAATCAGAATGATAGATACATACTGGTCGGATCACTGCCGTCACACAACATTCGGAACAATAATCGACAATGCGAAGATTGACGCTCCCTACATTGCCGAAACTTATAAAGAATACAAGCTCGACAAGGAGGAGCTTGGCAGAAGCGCAAAGCCTGTCTGCCTTATGGATATTGCGACCGCCGCAGTAAGAAAGCTGAAAAAAGACGGTCTTCTCCCCGACCTTGACGAGAGTGAAGAAATAAATGCCTGCTCCGTAAAAATAACCGTTGACGTTGACGGCAAGGACGAGCAATGGCTTCTTATGTTCAAGAACGAAACACATAACCACCCCACTGAGATCGAACCTTTCGGTGGTGCGGCAACCTGCCTCGGCGGTGCTATAAGAGATCCGCTTTCGGGTCGTTCTTACGTTTATCAGGCTATGCGTGTAACGGGTGCTTCGGATCCCCTGCTCCCTGTTGACAAGACGATCCCCGGCAAGCTCCCTCCGAGAAAGATAACAACAACAGCCGCACAGGGCTATTCGTCATACGGTAACCAGATTGGTCTTGCAACAGGTCACGTTGCCGAGATATATGACCCCGGATATATGGCTAAGCGTATGGAGATTGGTGCTGTAATCGGTGCCGCTCCTGCTGAGAACGTTGTCCGTGAACGCCCCGTCCCCGGTGATATAATCATTCTGCTCGGCGGCAGAACAGGCCGTGACGGTTGCGGCGGCGCTACAGGCTCATCAAAGTCGCACAGCGTTGAATCGCTCGAAACCTGCGGTGCTGAGGTTCAGAAGGGTAACGCTCCCGAAGAAAGAAAACTCCAGAGATTATTCCGTGACAAGAACGCAACAAAGCTGATAAAGCGTTGCAACGACTTTGGTGCAGGCGGTGTTTCCGTCGCTATAGGCGAGCTTGCTGACGGTCTTGAAATCGACCTCAACGCAGTTCCCAAGAAGTACGACGGTCTTGACGGAACAGAGCTTGCCATCTCTGAGTCGCAGGAAAGAATGGCAGTTGTAGTTGACAAGAACGATGTTGACAAGTTCATCGCTCTTGCAGGCAAGGAAAACCTTGAGGCTACTCCAGTTGCGGTAGTTACCGAAAACCCCAGACTCAAGATGAACTGGAACGGTAAGACTATCTGCGACATTTCAAGAGAATTCTTAAATTCAAACGGTGCAGAAAAGCACACGGATATATATGTTCCCGCTCCAACGGTAAGCTATTCTACAGGCAGACACAACACTAAGGAAGAATGGGAAAAGCTCGTTACCGACCTTAACGTATGCTCTCAGAAGGGTCTTGTACAGCGCTTTGACTCAACGATCGGCGCAGGTACTGTACTTATGCCTTATTCGGGCAAGACACAGCAGACACCCGTACAGGCTATGGCGGCAAAGCTCCCCGTACTTTCGGGCAACACAAAGACAGCTTCCATAATGGCATGGGGCTTTGATCCTTTCGTAAGCCGTCAGTCGCCCTATCACGCAGCCGCTCTTGCAGTAGTCGAGAGTATGGCAAAGGTAGTTGCCGCAGGCGGTAAGAGCGAAAAGTGCTGGCTCACATTCCAGGAATATTTCGAACGTACACAGGGCGATCCTGAGCGTTGGGGCAAACCTTTTGCCGCACTTCTCGGTGCATATAAGGCTCAGATTGCACTCTCAAGTGGCGCTATAGGCGGCAAGGACTCAATGTCGGGTACATTTGAGCATATAGATGTTCCGCCAACGCTCGTTTCTTTCGCAGTTTCAACTGCAAAGTCAGACAAGATAATTTCCGCTGAATTCAAGCTCCCCTGCAGTGATATTTACTACATTGCACCTGCATACGATGAAAACGGTATGCCCGACTTTGACAGCGTCAAGAAGGTATTTGCTACAGTAGAAAAGGCAATTGCCGACGGCACTGCCCTGTCAGTATGGACTTTGGCTCACGGCGGTATTGCAGAAGGTATCTTCAAGATGTCGCTCGGTAACAGAATCGGTGCAAAGCTTAAAGCTATGGACGATGAAAAGCTGTTCGGTCTGCACTACGGTGCATTCATCATCGAGGCTAAGGGCGCAATAGAGGGCGCAGAGCTTATCGGTGAAACAGTGAGCGACTACACGATTACGGCAGGCGATGTCAAGCTTGACATTGCAGATCTTGAGAAGAAGTATGACGCTGTTCTTGAACCTATCTTCAAGAATTCGCTCCCCGAAATGCCGAGGCCCGTATCGGTTGCTTACGACAAGGGTTGCGACTTACTTATCAACAAGGCTCCCGGCACTATCGCAAAGCCTAAGGTACTTATCCCCGTATTCCCCGGTACTAACTGCGAATACGATATGGCTGCCGCATTCAACAGATACGGCGGTGAAGCTGAAATATTCGTTATCAGAAACCTTTCTGCAAAGAATATGGAAGACAGCGTAAACGAATTTGCAAAGAGAATCGAAAACAGCCAGATGATAGCTGTTCCCGGCGGTTTCTCAGGCGGTGACGAACCCGAAGGCTCGGCTAAGTTCATCAACGCATTCTTCCGCAATCCTAAAATCAAGGATGCTGTAGAGAATATGCTCTATGCCCGTGACGGTCTTATGATTGGTATATGCAACGGCTTCCAGGCTCTTATCAAGCTTGGTCTTGTGCCTTTCGGCAAGATAGTTCCTCTGTCAAGCGAAAGCCCCACGCTTACATATAATACAATAGGCAGACACCAGTCACAGCTTGCTCTTACTAAGATTTGCACCAACAAGTCACCGTGGCTTATGCACTGCAAGGTGGGCGAGGTTTACAACATACCGATTTCGCACGGTGAAGGACGTTTTGTAGCAAGTGACGAGGTTATCGCAAAACTTATCGAAAACGGTCAGATTGCTACTCAGTATGTTGACCTTAACGGCGAGCCTACAATGGATCTTGCATACAATCCCAACAGCTCGATGTGCGCTATCGAGGGTATCATTTCTCCCGACGGACGTGTACTCGGTAAGATGGGTCATACAGAGCGTATAAGTTCAGACACCTGCGTTAATGTTGACGGCAACAAGGAACAGCTTCTGTTCAAGGGTGGCGTTGACTACTTCAGAATTTAACATTAAAATCGCATAAAATCTGCCCTGCAACGTATTTCGAACGTTGCAGGGCATTTTTGTCTGCAAAAATACAGAGCAGACTTCCGTCTGCTCTGCGATGTTTTTACTTACTTATTCTTTCTCTTTCTTGCCTTATACGTTACAGGAACTGCTCCGCCGGCAACAGCCGCTACCGCAATCCAGGCGGCAAGTGACGATGCGCCTGTTTCGGGGTTTCTCTTTCCGAATTCTTCGGGTGCTTTTTCAAATGCACAGGCTATACACTCATAATGGCCTATACCCGGCTCTGTGGCGGTAGGTTCTTTATCTACCACCCACTTGAACTCGTGGTCGTCAGCATCGATTATATTGCCATTGTCATCAACGTGCCAGTGCTTATTCTTATCGTGTTTCCATTCCTTCTTACCGCTAAGCTTAGGAAGTGCTTTCTCCTCCTTGATGCCGCAAACGTTGCAGGCTCTGTACTCTTTACCCTCAGATGTGATTGTCGGCTCAACGAGAGTTTTCCACTCGGACCAGTCGTGTCCCTTCGGAGAAATCTCCTTTATGTCTTTTCTTTCATCGCAATTTCTGCAATGTACAGAATCCTCGCCTTGCTCAGTGCATGACGGTGCAATATCAACAGTACGGGAATCCTCCCATTCGTGCGCCGGCTCTATAATTCCGGTCTGTTCGAAACCGCAATGGATACAAGCGTGTTTCTTAACGCCGTTTTCAGTACAGGTTGAAGGCGTTACTACCTCCCATTCGCCGTAGGTGTGATCTGTAACGGGGATAACCGTTGAATCCTTTGTTGCGTCACAGCGTGAGCAATGGATGGATTTAGAGCCTTCGGTCGTGCAGGTAGGTTCCTTGTCTATCGTGTAATCCTCTTCCCAATCGTGAGCGTCCGGGTCTATATCGGTATCTTCATATTCAGTGTATCCGCAGATCTCACATTTTCTTGTTTTCTGACCGCCTGCAACACAGGTAGAGTCTTTTGATACCGTCCACTCACCAAATGAATGTCCTGTCGGTTCGATCTCTGTTACATCCTTTGTCGCATCACATCTTGAACAATGTATCGACTTTGAACCGGGCTTTGTACAAGTGGGTTTTACATCTGTTGTGTATTCGGCATTCCAATCGTGTCCGAGCGGTGCTGTATCACGTTCTTCTTCAAATTGGCATACGGAGCAGATATGCTTTTCCTTACCGCCTTCTTCACAATTTGCCGCCTTGCTTTCTTTCCACTCACCGAATTTGTGACCGCTTGGAGCACCGCTTTCAAATACAAGCGTTGTGTCATTCGTGTGTGCTCCGCATTCGCACGAATAGAAATACTTGGCAGGATTTACGCAATCTGCAGGAAGTGCAAGCGTATCCTCGTTTACGGTCTTTATATCAAATGTATGATTTTCTTTATTGATTTTTGCCTGACAGTTCTTACAAAGACTATAGTGTCCGGTAAGATCGGAATAATACAGTTTACCGTCACTCTCGTGTTCAACCTTATAAGTCAGCGTGAAACGTGCCAGAGCCTTATCCTGAGTGCCTGCAGACGCATCCGCATAAGCGGTTCTGTCTGTTATAACGATGAAATCTTCGGTATAAGTTCCTGTGGCTAAATTGCTGTCGGGCTTAACTGTGAATGTTGCAGTTGCGCCCTTTGCAAGCTTTGAAGAGCCGTCATCGGCAGTACCCCAATCATCGCCGGCAGTGTATGATACTGTGAACGAAGAAGTATCAGTTATGACACCGCTTGCTTTATTAAGGTCTGATTCCTTTACTACTCTGTACTTTGCTATAGAACCGCCCTCTGTGACTTTCACCTTGAGCGAAACTGTCTTTGTCGGGTTGCCGTTATCAAAATCTGTACCGATGTCAACAGTTGACACAGGATTGTTTTCACTGTCTGTTACAGATATTTCAACATCTTTAAGACTTGCGTCTGCAGTCACGATAAGGTTGCGATCAACCGAAAGTGCTATGAACTCACCTGTCGTGCTGTCAAACGTGTACATATTGTCAGGTATCGCATTACCGTCAATATCTGTTACATTAACGCCTGAGAAACGGTATTCATCGGGATCGTTCAGTGCAAACGTAAACCTTGAAGAATCTCCTGCTACAGCAAAGACATTTCCGTCCGTTACGGTTGTTTCATTCGTATTATTTGCCTTTATGCAATAGGGCATTACATTTGTGCATGGCTCGCTGTCATCTATTATTTCACCGTCACCGATGCGGACAATATTAAGTCTGTTTGATTCCGATACTATTGTGTAGGCATCGGCAACATCGGTTAAAGCATTTCCGCCCGACAGCTTTATTTTATAGCCGGTTTCCGCAATGCACTTACCGCTTGCATAATCCAGCGTATATCCGGCACCGGAAGCAGGTGTGAACCTGCGGATAACACCGCCGTTCGTCTTTGTTATCTGTGCCGCACTGTCGGCTTTTGTGATACTGCCGTTTGTGAGTATCGTACCGTTATCGACAGACAGAGTACCTGCTACGGAAATATCGCCGTAGGTTTCAATAACAGTGCCGTCGGTTACCTTTGCCGTTCCGTGACCGATTATATCAAGCTTTGCATTTTCGTAACCGTTCACAGACAGGAGCTTAAAATCGCCAGAAGTATTGGCGGCATCGGAATCATCGAGCTTATTGACATTGAGAATACCGTTTACTGCGTATATTCCGCTTACCGATGTTCCGTCATTTCCCGGCTTGCCATTATAATTATCCTGCTGTTCAGACGGTACATTGGTATTTGTACCGGGGTTTCCGCCTCTGCCGGCTGTAACGTTAAGTTTGCCGCCATTAAGATACACCTTTGTGTTATCGGTTATAGCCGCACTGCCGTTACCGCCGTCGCCGCCAATGCCGTAATACTTTTCATTTGTATCGTAGTCAGTGTTATAACCTGCATCGCCGCCTTTACCGCCATTGCCGCCGATAACAGTTACTGTGCCGCCTGCAACCGTGAACGACGAAACATTTACCGCAACTTTGCCGTCCTCACCGTTTTTTCCGTTAGCCTCATCGGAACCGCTATCCGTAGTACCCCATCCGCCATTATCACCGTACGCTCCGATAAAGCCAATAACACCGCTTGCGTTTTCACTCTCACTATAAAAAGTTATTGTTGCGTCTGTGCCGGCAATACCGTTCACTACACTTACCACTGCATCGTTCTTGAGTATGACATTTACATTTCCTTTAATTTCTACAGGATTATATATATTTTTTTGGTTGTCATAATCATAGGTTGTTGTGATGATATTAAAGATACCGTCAGCCACATACCACGTTTCTTTGCCGGCAATGCCCCATGCAGTATCAGTTGAAGCTATCTTTGTATAATCAGTTACCGTTCCGCTTATAACAGTACCGTCTGCGGACAGTCCGTAATAACTCACCGCTTCATCGGCAATTGCGTTGATTACTGTAAATGACAACGTGCCGACTGCAAGCACAGCAGATGTTGCTATGCAAGTTATGATTTTATTTGAAAGTGTTCTTTTCATTCGTCTCTCCTTATCCGGGAAATTTCAAGTAATGATATGCATTACTTATCTATCATACAATTGTAACATTCCATAAAGAGAATTTCAACAAATATGGCACGAACGGTCAAAAAATGGCGGCGAATGGTATAATTACCTTCGCCACCTGACTATAATGAATGATTTACTTATCAAAACCGAGCAATTTCTTCGTTCCTGCTTTTTCAAGTGCAACTGTCAGAAGCACACCTGCTATAAGCCCTACAGCGCCCTGTATTGCGTTTCCTAAAATGCCTGCCGCCGCTGTTGCTACGTTGCTGTAAAATATAATATCATAAACGAAGTAGCCTGCCACCATAATTATTTCTGCCACAGCGCCGCCGATTACCTTGCCGACAAGCGACTTGAAATAAGAGCCGTTCATAAAGCACTTTGCAATGTAGAATGCCGCTACTGCCATAAGTGCCTTGATTATCAGCGTTGCAGGCGCATAATAAGCATAACCTGTAAGCAGATCCGCCATCGCAGAGCCTATGCCTGCCGCCGCAACTCCCCACGGCGAGCCGATAAGCCATACCGATGTAAGCACCATTACATCGCCGAGATTTACATAGCCCTTTAGCGGCATAGGTATCTGTACCACCATTGTCGCAACACAGGTAAGTGCGGCAAGCACAGCTGCCGTAACCATTAATGTGAGATTTTTTGTCTTTACCATTTCTTTTGTCTTCTTTCTTTTGTATTTGGCTTATTTGCCTTTTTTCATATCATTGGCGGAGTAAACGACCTCCGCATAGATAGCCGCAATAATTCTGTACAGCTCGACCGGTATCGTTTCACCGCTGTTGAGCATTACAAGAAGCGCCGCCGTGCTGTCGTCACGGTAAACGGGAACGCCGTTCTCGTCTGCGATATTTATAATCTTCTTCGCAAGCTCGCCAAGGCCGGACGCTACCACGACCGGAGCATAGTTAAGGTCGGGATTGTACTTAAGCGCCGCCGCAGCCTGCTTTCCTAAATTACGCTTGGACATTAAGACCCTTCCTCCTGTCAATTATTTTCGGGAAAACCTCTGTCAGCACATGAGGCTTTCTCAGCACCGCAGTTTCAAATTTTGCGGGCTTATAGCCGATATTCCTTATTATAAGGTCAATTTTATCGCTAAGCCTTTTTATCTTGAAGCCGAACTTTTCGGGATAAAGAAGCGACAGATTGATATTTTCACCCAGTGCGTACATATCGACCTCAAAACGTCCTATAGATTCAACGTCAAATGTCAGGAACAAGTGATAATTCTTCTGTCCGACAGGCGTGTTGTTGGGGTTGTTCTCATCGTTATCGACCCACAACTCGCCGAACGCCTTTGTATCCTCGATCTGCAACGGCAGGATATAGTGCGCAAGAGGTGTGAATACACCCGGTGCATTGAGAAGGCTCTGCAGAAGATTTGACGCATTGAAATCGTCCAGCGACTGAATAGCCTCGTGATTTATATTCTTACCGATAAAATCGGTCAGCTTATCAAGAGTAGACGGTGCGGAAGGGATATTGCTCGAAGGCGGCAGTTCCTTACGCTGTGCCATCTCATTTACTATATTGGTGAAAAACTCAAAAAGCGTGTCACGCTGAGGTATATCCGGCATTTCACGGAGAATCTCGTTGAGATAATCGACAAGGGCCGCCATATCCTTGATCCCCTGAAAATCACGATGTACCGCAGGAATAATCTGTCGGCTGTCAGTGCCTGTCAGCATTGCCATTATTATATTCTTAAGTGTCTGCAAACCGGATTGTTTTCCTTCATCAAACGGCGATGTCAGAAATTCCAGCTTATCCCTGGACAAATCCAGCTCCGCAAGATAGCTTTCATCGGATAAATGTGACTTAATAAACAAAGACAGAGATAATTTTTCAGCTTTATTGTCAAAAATGCTTAAATAGTCTTGATTTTCGGACTGATTTAGTGTATTATTATAACTATCAGGAATATCCGACATCTCGCTGAGCTGTTTTTTGCTGAAAATCTTTTTAAGAAGATTTCCAAATGCAACAGACAGCTCCCTACGCATATCGTCAGACGGAATATATGCAAGGAGATTTGCAAAGCTCTCCTTGAGCATACCGTTGTTGGTGTTGTAGCGTGAAAGATTATGTATTATGAGCGGAATGAACGTCTGTGTTCTTTCATCGTTCAGAAGACTTGCGGAAACGTCCTTCAGCAGTGCGAGCGTTTCACTCTTGAGCGGCTCGAACATATCAGCCGCACTACTGCTCTTCCATTGTGAAGACAAATCGGAGAGCTTGCGGGAGAGCGACTCGTTCGGTGAAAAATATTCGGACAGGAATTTGAGATTCGCACCGAGTGCATTAAGTATCTCCTGCTTGTTTGACGAATAGTTGAGTGCTTTCAGCAGCTGACCGATACTTTCTTTTATATCGGGGCTTGTGGTGGTCTTGAGGATACCGTGAAGCAGCTTGTAAAACTCATCACCGCTGAACATCGTGTTCTGCTTTTCCTGGTTCTGAATCTCACGGACCAGCTTTTCGGGAGCAAGATAAAAGCTCTTGATAAGCTCATCCATATCGTCGTAAAGCTCTGTGTAACCGTTGATCATCGTCTGCTCGAGCAGATCCGAACTTAACAGGTTCTTGAGCGTTTCGACCGCCATAGTGGGATCTTTTATCTGAACAGTAAGCGGAGCGAGATTCTTTCTGCCCATCATCATAGCGGCGGCGGAATCGTTATCCTGCGCCGTAGATGCTTTGATAGGCTGAGCAAGCTCGACCATATCAAACGGTTCTATATTACCGTCATACTGCCGGTTAGTGAACGAATAGCTCTTACTGTTGGAAACAGGAGCCGTAATCTGTGGAATGTTGGGCATATATATTTCCTTTCAGATGCACATTTTAAAGCCGTGCATCGCATTGCTTGACTTTAAGTTTAGCACATTTCAAGGGATTTATCAATATCAATCTTACGATTGTAAAATAAAAAAATCAGGGAAAGGCGGTTTTGTATATGGCAAAGGTTGAACCCGGCATGGAATCCATGCTCGAAATGTACATATTTGAAACCAATACGTTGCTTGAACAGCTCGATGAAATTCTTCTCAGAACAGAGGATGCAAATGTATTCTCGCAGGAGGATATCAACGAGATATTCAGAATAATGCACACAATCAAAGGCTCGTCTGCAATGATGGGATTTGAAAATCTCCAGCATCTTGCGCACAAGGGCGAGGATATGTTCTTTGTAATAAGGGAGAAGCCCGAAATTGCGAAGGATGCACATTTTGTATATGAACTTATATTTGAGGTTTCCGATCTATACAAGGCTGAAATCGAGTATATACAGAATTCGGGGGATGACGACTATACGCCTACCGACTTCTCGGAAACGTTCAAAAAGCTCGAAGACGCAACGGAAAGATTAAAAGCAATGGAAAGCGGTGCCGCTCCTTCGGAAAGCGCTCCTGCGGAAAGCGCTCCTGCGGCAAAGCAGGAAGCATCTGCCGCTCCTGCAGGAAGCAACGTTGAGGGAAGCATGACCGTCCGTGTATTCTTCGAGGACGGCTGTAAGATGGAGAACCTCCGTGCTTTCCTTCTGCTGACAAAGATAAAGGATGTTGCCGAAGTTATCAGCTGTACTCCTCCCGATGTTGAATCCAATGCGGATACGGCAAAGGATATTGTCGAGAACGGTTTCCTTGTGACCTTCAAGGGCTTTGACGGAGATAATGATACGGTAATTAAAGCTATAGAAGGTGCAGTCAACGTTGAGTCTTACGAAATAATAGACACACCGTCTGCGGCACATGCCGAAGAAAAGCCTGCTCCCGCACCGGTTAAAGAGGCTGCTCCCGTTGCCGCCCCTGCAAAGACGGAAGAAAAGCCGCAGGCTCAGCCTGCTCCTGCAAAGCCTGCCGCAAAGAGTGCGGTCACAAAGGCTCAGGAGGACATTAAAAAGGCTAACGGCGGTCAGAAGCATAGCCTTATCAGCGTAAACCTGTCAAAGCTTGACACACTGCATGATATTGTCGGTGAAATCATAACGACCGAGTCAATGGTAATAGCAAACCCGGATCTTGAGGGTCTTGAGCTTGAGAGCTTCTCAAAGGCGGCAAGACAGCTCAGAAAGCTGACAGATGAGCTTCAGGATACTGTAATGTCTATCAGAATGGTACCCCTTGCAGGCGTATTTCAGAAGATGGGCAGAATTGTCCGTGATATGAAGATAAAGCTGAACAAGGAAGCAGAGCTTGTTCTTGAAGGTGAAACGACCGAGGTTGACAAGAGCATAGTAGATAACCTGAACGATCCTCTTATGCACCTTGTAAGAAACTGTATGGATCACGGCATAGAGGACGATATAAATGTCCGCATTGCCGAGGGTAAGCCCGAAAAGGGTACTGTAAAGCTGTCTGCAAAGCACTCGGCAGGTGAAGTTATCATCACCGTTTCAGATGACGGTGCAGGCATCAACTGCGAAAAGGTTCTTGAAAAGGCAAAGGAAAACGGACTTCTTACAAAGCCCGAAAGCGAATATACAACGAAGGAGATCCAGAACATGATTCTCCTGCCCGGCTTCTCGACCAATGATACGGTTACGGAATACAGCGGCAGAGGCGTAGGTATGGACGTTGTACGCAGTAATATCGAACAGTGCGGTGGTACACTTACCGTTGAAAGCGAAGAGGGCAAAGGCTCCAGCTTCATCATCAGAATTCCGCTTACTCTTGCCATTGTCGAGGGTATGAAGCTGAAAGTCGGCTCTACGATATTCACAGTGCCGATCTCATCTATCAAGGAAAGCCTTATGGTTGCAAACAACCAGTTGCTCAACGATACAAAGCAGGGCGAAATGATAATGATAAGAGGCGTGTGCTATCCTATCCTCCGTCTGCACGAAAAGTTCAATATGCCGACCGAGGTCACAAAGCTTGAGGACGGTATCCTGCTTCTTGTCGATGTCGGCGGAAAGAATGTCTGCCTGTTTGCAGATAAGCTGATAGGCGAACAGCCCGTGGTTGTAAAACCGTTCCCGAAATACCTCAGCCAGTACAATATCAAGGCGGAGGGCCTGTCGGGCTGTACCGTAATGGGCGACGGCACAATATCGCTTATAATCGATGTCAACAATCTTATCGGCTAAGGAAACGGAGGCTTTACTTTGTCAGAGAATTATAATGATAAATTACAGGAACTTCTGAACACGCAGAAGGCAATGGAGGACGCAAAGAAAGATCCTCAGAATACAGAAATAACTAAGGTACTGACCTTCTATATCGGCGAGCAGGTATACGGCATTGAAATACCCGATGTCATCGAAATCATTGAAGTGCCGCCCATAACCGCCGTACCCGGTGTACCGTCTTATATCAAGGGCATAATCAATGTCCGCAGTAAGATCGTTCCCGTTGTGAACATAAGAAGCAGATTCGGCAAGGAAGAGATTCCCTTCAACGACCGCACCTGCATAATCATCGTTTCGACAGGTGATGATGTATCGGTCGGACTTATCGTTGACAGCGTTGCGGACGTTATCCCCGTAACCGAACAGCATATATCAAAGACACCGGAGCTTACCGGTGTAAACTCGAATAAATTTATCAAGTCCATTCTTGAAATGAACGATGGAATAAAACTCGTCCTTGACGTTTCAAAACTGATAGACGAACACGCAAGCGAAGAAATGAAGTAAGGCAGGTGAGCCGTAATGCTTAAAATAACAGATAATGAATTCAACCGTCTGGTATCATTCATGAGAGAGCGCTACGGCATAAACCTTTCTCACAAACGCACACTTATCGAGGGCAGACTCGGTAATATGCTTTTTGAGCGAGGATTCAAAAACTATGACGAGTATCTTGACTGCTGTATGAACGACAGAAGCGGTAAAGAGCTTGACGGTCTGCTTATAAAGCTGACCACAAATCATACTTATTTTATGCGTGAACCGGAGCATTTTACTTACCTTACAAGCACCGTTCTTCCATTTATAAAGCAGACCAACGCAAAAAGCAAAACAATGCGTATATGGAGCGCAGGCTGTTCAAGCGGAGAAGAAGCGTACACTACGGCTATGCACATAAGCGAATTTCTGGGCAGTGAAAAATCCTCGTGGGATACAAGGATACTCGCTACCGATATTTCGCTGAAAACGCTTGCAGGCGCTCAGAACGGAGTGTATCTGGAAAGCGGACTTACGGATCTGCCGCCCGGCTGGCTTGAAAAGTATTTTGACAGGATAGACAGCGAAAAATGTAAGGTAAAGCCGGCGCTTCGCAACGAAGTGATTTTCCGCACGTTCAATCTAATGGAGCCGATACCCTTTAAAAAAGCTCCGTTTGATCTGATTTTCTGCCGTAACGTAATGATTTATTTTGAAATGGAAACGAAACTGGCTTTAGTAAAGCGGTTTTACGATGTGTTAAGACCGGGCGGATACCTGTTCATCGGTCACGCAGAAAGTATTCCGAGAGATTCAACCGATTATGAATATATTAAACCTGCTATTTACCGCAGACCGCTTAAATAACGGCTTTGCACAATATGACGGCATAATGCCGCAGACGGAGGTGAGGTCTTGCCTCTACGCATACTTATAACAGGAACCAGTGCAGCTGTAAGTCAGGTCACAAAAACGATCATCGACCGCAGTCTGCATAACTGTAAATCTGAAATAGTTGACTATAAACAGCTTTCTCTTTCTGCCGAAAAAGCAGACTATGATTTTGCCGTTATAAACGATCTGATGGCGGATATATATTATCGTCTGCCGTCGGCACTGAACGATGTTCCGTCGGTGCTCATAACCAATAATGACAGAATACTGACCGACCCGAAGCGATTCGGGCTTTTTGGTGCAATCAAAAACACAAGCGGCGGTGCGGCGGGTCTTGTTGCTTTTGAAAAAGAGCTGATAGCTATCATCAATAACGGCACTCATAATACGCTCGAGCGTAAATCTGCCGATAAACCGCACTTTGATAAAATCATGCAGTCGCCGGACGGCAGCGATCCTGCTGTTCTTTTCAAAAAAACGACAGCGCCGCAGAAAAGCAAGCGGAGCGATATAATCAAGCCTTACAGCAACAGCGGTAAGATTGAAATGATAGCGATAGGCGCAAGCACAGGCGGTACAGACGCCATAATAGAAGTTGTGCAGGATCTTCCTGCGGATACTCCGCCTATCGTAATAGTACAGCATATGCCTGTCGGATTCACGAAAATGTACGCCGACCGCCTTGACCGCATATGCAAGATGAACGCTAAAGAAGCTGAAAACGGCGACAGGCTGCAACAGGGTCTTATAATACTCGGACACGGCTCGGAACAGCTTGAAGTGCACAGGGATTCAGGTGGGTTATATGTTACCTCAAAGCCCGGTGAAAAGGTTTCGGGGCACTGCCCTTCTGTTGATGTTTTGTTCAGTTCTGTAGCAAAGGTTACAGGAAAAGGAACTATAGGTATAATTCTCACAGGCATGGGACGTGACGGTGCTTCAGGTCTTGCCGAAATGAGAAAATCCGGCGCATATACGATAGGTCAGGACAAAGATTCCTGCGTTGTATATGGTATGCCGTGTGTTGCTTTTGAAGAAGGCGCAGTCATAAAACAGGCTTCGCTTTCTGATATAAAGAATATTATAATAGGAATGTTATAATGGCAAATTACCGGGAAAGAGGAGAAAAAATGTCAACAGCAAAGAAAACCCTTTCTGTCATTACAGCCGTAGCAATTTTTGCAATTGCGGCTTTGATGACGATGTGTGTTACTCAGGTCGCATCAGCGGCAGAGATGAGCGGTAACACAGCAACAGAGCTTGTAAGCTACATCGGCACAGGCTGGAACTTAGGAAACACTCTTGACGCAACAGGAGGCGGAAACAGCCTTTACAGCGAAACGTCATGGGGAAATCCGAAAACAACAAAGGCGATGATAGACGCCGTAAAAGCACAGGGCTTCAACACAGTAAGAGTACCTGTATCGTGGGGCAACCACACGACCGGCGACAACTTCACTATCGACTCTAAGTGGCTTGCAAGAGTAAAAGAAGTTGTAGACTACTGCATTGATAACGATATGTACGTTATCCTGAACATTCACCACGACACATCCACACAGTACTACTACCCTTCATCTACATATAAAACACAGTCGGTGAAATTCGTAAAATCAATATGGACGCAGGTAGCAAAGTATTTCAAGGACTACGACCAGCATCTTGTATTTGAAACGCTCAACGAGCCAAGACTTGTCGGCACAGGCGATGAATGGTGGTTTCCTGTAAATAATCCCAGCAGTGCAGTTCTTGATTCGATCAGTGTAATAAACACACTCAATCAGACAGCGGTTGACGTTATCCGTGCGGCAGGCGGCAAAAATAACGACAGATGTATAATGGTTCCGGGATATGCCGCATCCATAGACGGCTGTACAACATCAACTTTCAAATTACCGGATGATTCTACGCCCAATCGTCTTATCGTGTCGGTACACGCATATACACCTTATAATTTTGCTCTTAACGCAAACGGCACAGCTGAATTTACGAATGATCTGAAAAATGAAGTAGATTATCTGTACAGCACAATAAAATCGCATTTCATTGATAAAGATATCCCTGCCATAATCGGTGAAACCAGTGCTTCCAACAAAAACAATGCAGCTGAACGTGTAAAGTGGGCGCAGTATTATATGGGCAAATCCGCCGAATACGGCGTACCTTGTATGCTGTGGGATAACAATGTGTTCAATGGCGGTGACAGAGGCGAATGCCACGGTCACCTCAACCGTTCAACACTCGGCTGGTATGATAAGGCTTTTGTTGATGCTGTAATAAAGTACGGCAAGAAGTCACAGATACCCGAAAAGCTGACTCCTCCCGCAAGTGTTACCAATTGCACAGCAAGGCATAAAACCACCACGGAAATTTTCATCAATTGGGATAAAGTTGAAGACGCCGATGGATATATTACCGAACAGTACAAAGGCGGTAAGTGGGTACAGATAAATGACAGTGAATATCCTGCGGTCGATTTATACAATCTGAAACCGGATACGGTTTACACTTTAAGGATAAGGGCGTATAAAACCCAAAAGGGAATCTATGCCTACAGCGATTATGTACGCTTTGCGGCAAGGACTGCCAAACTGGTCGTTAAAAATGTTACTAACTTCAAGGTAAAATCAGCTACAACAAATTCAGTTACGTTACAGTGGGATAAATGTGAAGGTGAAGTCGGTTACTTCGTTGAACGATACAAGAACGGATCGTGGTGCGATATAGCAGAGCTTCCTGTTGACACAACAAGCTATACTGAAAAAGGCCTTATAAACGGAACGACCTACTCATTCAGAATCAGGGCGTACCGATACGGTGACACTGCGTTGACCGGATTATATTCGAATGTTGCAGGTACCACCACACTGGCAAATGTTACGGGCTTTGCAAAGCAATCCTCTACAGATTCAAGCATTACTGTAAAATGGAACAGGAATTCATGCGCTACAGGATATGTTCTTGAACAGTACACAGGCGGAAAGTGGGTACAGCTTACAAAAACAGCGTCAAACACCAATACTTCGTACACTGCGAAGAACCTGAAAGCAAGCACAACTTACACATTCCGCATCAAAACATACAAGACGGTAAACGGCAAAACCACCGAAACCGCTTATATAAGACTTGCTGCGGGAACATCCGCACCGAGCATTACGAATGTAACAGGCTTTGCAAAGAAATCTGTTACCAAAACGACCGCTACTCTGAAGTGGAACAAAAACACAACCGCTACAGGCTACATTGTCGAACAGTACAAGGGCGGTAAGTGGACTCAGATAGCAAAGACAACAAGCAACAGTACACTTACCTGCACTGCAAAAGGACTTAAGGCAAACACTACTTATACGTTCAGAATCAGAGCATATAAGACCTCCGGCAGTTCAACTGAGTACAGCAGCTATGTAAGAGCGGCGGTAACTACCGCTAAGTAAAACGTATCCCCCGATTTTCAAAGTCGGGGGATTTGTATATCCGAAAATAAGAATGACCTCTGCTTTTGCAAAGGTCATTCTTATTTTCTGAGCAGTTTTTTATAGATAAATCCGGTCACAAAGCCGGGTACGATAAACAGAACTATCTGGCTTGCACAAGGAATAAGGAAATCCATAAAGCCGGAGAATCCCATCTTCCTTATCTTTTTTCTGACCGCAATAAAGCTCTTTGTGTTACGCCAGTTGCGTCTGCGGTTCAGATTTCCCGCCGTTACCCTGTAGCGTACAAGAACTTCGGGAATGTTTGCAGCTACCGCACCGGCAATCAGCATACGCACCATAAAGTCATAATCTTCACAGCGTTCAAGCTCCTCGCTGTATCCGCCTATCGACAACGCAAGCGACTTTTTATATACAAGCGTCTGGTTATTGAACGGCGCTCTGCGTTTTGCGAATTTTCTTATTGCTTCATTTTCTGTCGGCGGTCTTCTGACAGCAATATCATTACCTGTATTGCTGTCGAATTCCTGAATATAACTGCCGAGTATTGACACCTCAGGGTGTTGTGCAAGATATGTCATCTGCTTCTCCGCCCTGTTTTCAAGGCATATATCATCGGAATCCATCTTCATAATATATTCATTCTTACAAATAGCAAGCCCTGTGTTAGCACATTTTGCCGTGCCGCCGTGACTTTCAAGGCGATGTATCTTCAGCTTACCGCCGAACTTTTCGCTGTATTGCTCAAGCACTCCGTCAAGCTGTTCGTTAAGTTCACCGTCACATACAACAACTATCTCATCCGCAGGATAAGTCTGTGTATACAGGCTTTCAAGGCTCTGAGCGAAAAACTCAGGCTTTTCACCGCTGTATACTGACATAAGGACGCTGTACGGCTGTAATTCTGTTTTATTTTCCATACAAATTTGCCTCCTTTGCCTTTGTAAACGCTTACATTGATTTTATCATACCTATAATAAAAAGTCAATCAATACCCGCAATTTTTATCGTTTTTTCTCTTTGCTGTCATATTATCAGTCGAAATAGAGCGCATTACGATAGTCAATTTGTCCTGTAAATGCGTCATAAATTATATTTTCGCAGTTTTTTGTACTGATAAAGTATTCGGTAATATATGCAACGGGAATGAATCTGCCGTCGGATATAAGCTGTTTTTCCGCCTGTCTGCACAACTCATATTCCGCCTTCTCATCCTTCGCCTGTGATGCTTTTTCGAGCAGTTTCGAATAATCGCTGTTCATAGCACTGTATTTGTTCACGTTATCCGTAAAGCTGTTAAGATACGCCTCAGGGCAATTATAACTGCCGTTAAGACGTGTCAGTGCAAGCGTATAATCGCCGTTTTTCAGCTTCTCGTCATATTCGCTTTCGCTGATATACGAGATACTGCAATACATTCCAAGCTTTGCCTGCCACTGCTGTAAAATACCCTTTACCGATTCGCCTATTTCTTCGTCACGGTTTTCTACAGCGATTATATTGACGCTATACAAATCCGCCTTGTCAATACCGGCACACGCACTCTGATATGCCGTATACGCCTTTATTTCATCGGGCTTTACCACTGCCTTGCCGCCCACAACATCACGATAGCTTCCGAGCGAATTTTTTACGGACGGAGGTACTGCTCCATCCGCAACGGTATATCCGAAAGGCATTTCAAGTTCTGCGGTATCGGTCGCATACAGTAAGGCGTAGCGGAGCTTGTCGCTCTTGAATATCGAATTTGATGTGTTCATTGTAATGCCGTAAACGGCGGTCGAGAATTCGTCATAGATATAATTTTTGTCAAGATAGCTCTTTGCCTTACTGCCCGAAAGAACGATGCTCTGCGATGTTCCGTCGGTGAAATCCGTAATATGATTATCTTCAATGAAGAAGTTAAGTCCGAGCGGAGTTACCTCGTCATGCTCATTATACTTGTCGCTGTAACGAAGAACGAGGTTATTGTTATTGTTGCTCCAAGCGTCATAATTCCACGTCTTAACATAAAACGGGCCGTTTGACGCAGTTCGCTCTGCATCAAGACCGTATTTGCCCTGTGCCTTGATGAAGTATTCCTCGTTGCACGGCATAGCCGCCGGCATAGCAAGAAGCATCGCTAATGACGGCTCGGTATATTGCAGTTCTATTGTAAGCGAATAATCCCCCTGCGCCGTAACTCCGAGCTGTGACAGGTCGGTGATTTCTCCGCTGTTTATCTTATCGGAATTTTTTATGCAGAAATATTCCGATGCCTTCGGCGCTCTGGTTTCCGGCAGGAATAATCTTCTGAAGCCGAAAACAAAATCGGCGGCTGTGACCTTCTTGTTGTAGCCGTTTACATCTGTCCAGTATCTGTCCTGCTTAAGTTTGAAGTTATATGTAAGCCCGTCATCCGAAACGGTATAGCTTTCAGCCATTGCTTTTTCCGCATTGCCGTCTGCTCCGATTCTGAACAAGCCCTCGAACACCGAGCCGATTATAAGATATGATTCCCTGTCCGAAGCGTATTGAGGGTCAAGGCTTCCGGGATTCGATGATATATCATAACCGAACACATATCCCTTGCCGTCATCCTCTTTACACGAGGTGAAAAAAGCACAGCATAAGCACAGCAAAAACGCAGAAATGCGAATTGTCGTTCTTTTCTTCATCACAACTCCTTAATTACAACATTACCCGTTTCCAGTGATTTCTTGCAATCAATTATCCTCTGATTGCGGCTTCCTTTGAAATGAAGTTCAAGGCTTCTCTGGGCAAGTATAAATTTTCCGTCGACCAGTATATCCACTACCGACAGCAGATTTTTAACATCTTCGTCCGTCTTTGATTTTTCAATAAGCTGTTCAAAAGTAAAACCGGTATATGCCATTATATCAAGCTTTGTGTTTTCCTTTATCCTCTTTGCAAGGTCGTATAACGGTGCAGGCTGGCAGAACGGCTCTCCGCCCGAAAAAGTAACGCCCTTCAGCAGAGGATTTTCCGCAATGTGATTATATATCTTGTCGGTATCCGCAAGCCTGCCGCCGCTGAAATCGTGCGTTTCGGGATTGTGACAGCCCTCGCAGTGATGCGGACAGCCCTGTGTAAATATCGTATATCTTATTCCCGGTCCGTCTACAATAGACTCGCTGACCGTACCTGCTATTCTTATAAGCATTGTATCACGTTCCTTTTTAAGTTATCCTATTTATTATAGCCTTATTCGGATAAAAAAGCAATAGATTGAAAGCGTTTCCCTGTTTTTTCAGATAAAAATAAAGTGAGCAAATACAAAATTGCCCACTTTTATTTCAATATTTCAGATATTGATTACGCAACTTTTGAATAGTCGATAACAGAAATATCCTGTAAAAGACTTTTTGCCGCTTCTACAAGTTTTTCGAGCTGTTCGGCAACTTCATCTGTGTAAAATATCTCTCCGCATTGTTCACATTCCTCGCAAGGTACATTTTTAATTATTATTACCGAATTACTGTAATTGACAACATGAGTTGTAAAGCTGTTTTTTATCATTTTGCACTTGCATAGCATACACATAATATAAGACCTTCACGCCGATTCGCCTTTACCCAGCTTCTCTCTGCACTCACTGCATATACCCTTTATGCTTATCTCGTACTCGGTAACATCAAAGTCATACTTTGTGCGTATCTTATCGTTAAGACACATCATTTCACCAAGCTCCACATCAAAGACCTTTTCACAGCAGCTGCATATCATATGAAAATGCGGATCTGTCCTGCCGTCAAAACGCACGCTTCCGTAAGAACTGCATATTTTCTTCAGTATGCCGTGTTCCGCAAGCTGATTGAGATTACGGTAAACTGTACCGAGGCTGATTTTAGGATAACTGCGTCTGGCTATATCGTAGACCTGCTCAGCGGTAGGGTGGACAGGATTTGAAACAACGATATTCATTATGCAATTTCTCTGTTGAGAATAATTCATACTGCCCTCCTGTCAGGTATAGCTCTCGTTATCCGTGACCCAATGACGAACTCTCAGAGGAATACCAAGCCCCTCTGCAAGCTCCTTGCACTGCTCAATCTGCTCAGGCTTTATTATATCAACCACGGTAAACATAACCTCAGGCACGATAGTTTTTACCGTTGTGGCAAAATTAAGCATAGAATTGAATGACGGAAGCCCGAACTTAGGACGTGAGACCTCAAGATAACTCTCAGGGTCGGGAGCGTTAAGGCTTATGGAAATACAATCTATTATATATCTCATCTTGTATGAATCAAACGCAGGGTTGATAAAATCAACAAGTCCGTTTGTGTTGATACGGATCTTCATATCGGTAGTCTGCTTTACATACTTTGCGACCTCAAGCAGAACATCGGCACGCTCCATAGGCTCGCCGTAACCGCAGAAAACAAGCTCGTGAAGTCCCGTCTTATCAAAATCGTCAAACGCCTTGATAATTTCTTCATAGCTCGGCTCATGCTCAAGCCACAGGCTGTCATTATCCGCAACGCTGTCGCCGTTCTTTCTTATGCAGAAAATGCACGAACACGGACATCTGTTTGTTATATTAGCATACAGCTTACCTTCAAACTCGTAGAATATCGTCATATTACACCTCCGTGGATAAACTGATAATCTTTCTCACATTAGTATAACATAACGCTGAAAATTAGTCAATAGCTAAATCGGCATTTTAATGCGAAAAATCGCCACCCGCAAAAAATTATATCCTGTCATATATTTCATTTGCTTTTAAAGAAGTAAACGACAAAGGGAAGTATACACCTGAAGTCCGGCTCTCCTTCATTGTTATCAATACACGGTTACAGCAGTTGTAATAAGCACTGTCGCTGTCTCTCAGACGCTCTACATAAGGAGCGGCACCTTCCGACAGCATAGCAAGGCTTCCTGTGTCTGTTTCAGCGATTTCACCGCTGAGATAGCTTTCGACATTGTACTGTGCTATTCTTGCATCGGGGTCGCAAAAGCACAGCGCACTGAACATTACGGTAAAGGATATGAAAAGCGTTGCCACTGTTTTCATACCGGGGAATATCTCGTGCAATATCAGCACAAGGAAAACTATGCCGAGAAGTATCATAAACCACGATGTATAGAATCTAAGCCCGGTAAGCCCATATTCGCCGATATACATTATCATCTTTGACATTGCACTGCAGATAAGCAGTATCGTGATCAGACTGAAAACCGCCGAGTATATTCTTACGGCAACGGGCTTTCTGCCGTTTTCGTTTCTCTTTGCAAGAACACCCGCAAGAAATATTACCAGAAGGTCAAGCACAGCCACTCCGCACAGTTCAAAAAAGCCTTGTCTTGCGTATCCGCTGTAACTGTAGCCGTCGGGAAGGACTCCGCCGAATGCACTCATATAGTACGGCAGCTGGCAGGCGAAGAACAGAAGATAGATAAGTATAAGCGGCGTCAGCGCAGAACATATTGCGACAGCAGGCACCTTTGCCGCTCTCCCTGTGTCGCCTGTCATTTTACGCTTTCTGCCTTTCGCACCGCTCATTGCTCCGAACAGCAGGAATGACAGCGGTATGCTTACCGCAAGAATTATAACGTTAGTGAAAAAGTTGTCGAAAAATCCGCCGGTTATACCTGATAATAATCTTCCGAAATTATCATCGGCGCTCGAAAGTGCCGTACACGCTATAATCACGGCAGGAATTGAGCAAAGCACTCCGAGCAGAATATATAACGCTGTTTTGCTTTTTTCTCCTTTTTCCTTATTTGCAAAAGGAACAGCCACGCACTTTGGTGCAACGGAAAAGTTTGCAAACGGCACTGCGAATACAGCCTCGCATATTTCCCTTAAGAATCCGTCCGAAAACAGCGGTTTTGATGTTATAAAGCTGTAAGCAAAGTAACAGAGCAGTATTGCGGCATATACCCACGACAAAAATCTTACAAGCCCTGTCGATGAAAACACAGGAACGGCACAGAACAGTATCACACAGCCGAAAATCGCCCATTGTGAAGCGGTCGGCTTTTTGCCGATATATATCACTGCCATAACCGCAAGGGTAGCCACTATAACGTGATACCAGCCCGACGCTATAACCTCTGCAAACGGGAATATTTCGCCCTCGGTAAAGAACAGCTTCAGTGTTATAAAGCCGATTATAACGGTCATTACAGCGAATATGAAGTCACGGATGCCGTATATTTTCTTCGCTTCGGGCGGACCTTGCAGCTGCCTTTGAGGCTGTACAAACTGCCCGTCTGCTCTGCCGTATACGTTTACCGGCGGAACGTTACCGCACTGTTCGGCGTTTCCTGCATTATTGTTTTCCGCATAATTATAGTATTCATTCATCTTCTCCACCGCCTTTATAGCACAGAATATCTCCAGGCTGACACTGCAACACCTCGCATATCTTTTCAAGCGTTGAAAATCTTATTGCCTTTGCCTTGCCAGTTTTCAGCACCGACAGATTTGCAGGCGTTATGCCTATTGCGGCGGCAAGCTCGTTGGATGAGATTTTCCGCTTTGCCATCATTACATCAAGATTTATTTCAATTGCCATATCAGTACCTCACAGCTCAGATAGTAAAATCGTTCTCTTCCTTTATTACGATTGCCTGTTCAAAGACGTTCTTTATAACACGCAGTATCAGTCCGAAAAATGCCGCCGCTATAACCACAAGCCACGCAAACGGTCTTATAAAGCTGCAATAGATAAAGATAACGCTTACGGCAAAACAGCAATACGATATAAGCCGTAATATTTTCACATTGGCGGGTATGAACACCTTGTCGTGCCTGATATTTGACAGCAGACGGTCAAGTGCCGTAACTATCACAAGTGCTACCGCCGCCGCAAGATAAAGAGTGATTATCATAGGCAGATACACCGACCTTCCTGTCAGTGCGATGATACCGTTATCATAGACACGGACAATTAAAGGTGCAAATATACAGCATACGATTATAAGCACGAATACCGCCTTTACAAGTATTGAGGTTGTCATTACAGAATAATTTTGTTTTTTCATAATACCGCCCTTTCCTGACGCATTTATCGTTTTTTGTTATCTGTATTTTATCACACCGATTTCCGTTTGTCAATAGATTTTTATCGTTTTTCGATAATTTTTTATTGCAAAATAAAAAAGAGCAGGTGGATTTACCTGCCCTTTTTGCTGTCAATTATATCTTTTCCTCGCTGTACGCTTTTTTACCGAGTATAAGTGTACAGGTATACTCTCCGTTCTTTTCCGACTTTTCAAACCTTCCCGAATAGATCTGGGCTATATCGCCGAGTATCTGCTGTCCGTAGCCGTGAAGCGAGGAATCGTCCTCTCTTGAAATCTCAACACCCGATACATAATTCCTGACGGTTATATAAACGCTTACCGAATCGCTCACCGCATCGACATTGATGATTTTCTTGTCGCTGTCTTTTTCCGTGAAGCCACGCTCCGCACGGATAGCGTTGTCAATCATATTTGCAAATGCACTGCAAAGATGATGCTGTGTTATTCCGCAGGAATCGGGAATATCTATCTTTGTTACAAGCCGTATGCCGTACTTTTCAGCCTCTTTGTTCTTCTCGGATATTACCGCATTTACTACCGGTATCGAGCAATATCGGTATTCCTGCGTATTTCTCACAGTATTTTCAAGTTCGCCTATCAGTTCCTCAGCCTGTTCTATATGTCTGCTGTGCACCATACTTTTTATGCTCGCAAGCTGATTATTTATATCGTGACGTATCTTAGCCACCTCGTAACGCTTTTCCTCTATCTGCTTAAAGTGCTGTTCTTCAAGCTGACGGGCATATTTCAGCGAGTTTACCTCAAGCTCAAGTGCGTTCTTCTTTTCAATATCCGAAATAAAGAACATATATATAAGGTCGGCAATCGCAAAAATCACAAGACCTATTGTCGTAACAAGCAATATATCGACTTTAAGTATATTCATATACACCTGTGAAAAACTTGATACTATTGCTGTGATAACAAGCACCTGCGCTACAGGAAAAGCTATAAGGCTCATACGGAGTTTTGATTGTTTCTTTCCGGCTATCTTGTTCCATACAGCAGCAAGCAGATATTTAAGCGGTAACGAAAGCGTTGTAAAAAGCACGGAGCTGACTACTCTTTCGCTTGTATATACATCTGTAGTAATACCGTTATTTGTAATAAAAATCCCGAAAAAGCTCAGGAATAATATAAATTCCAGCAGCATATTGATAACCATATCAAAGCCGTTGAAAATAATCGCTTTAACTATACCGCTTTTTGACATCAGCCACATCAGGACTATCTGCAGCGCAAGCAGGACAAACGTCTTTGCAGGGACATATAAGCCGAAAAATATCTGTGGAACGAGATGAGCAAAGGAAAGTCCTGTAAAAGCAATATAATATACTTTCTGCGACACCTTCAGTTCAAAGCATCGTGAAAACGCCCATGCGGTAAAAATCATCTGTGGCACCGAAGAAAAAAGATATAGCCACGCATATACATTATCAATATTAACAATTTTCATATTACTTTTTTGCAACCTTTATATATTTTCTGTCTGACGTTCCTTCATCTGCATAACGAGCGTACAGGTATACTCGCTGTTCTTTCCCGTTGTATCAAACGTACCCGAATATATTTCGGCAATATCGCCCAGTATTTTTTGTCCGTAGCCGTGAAGCGAGGAATCATCCTCTCTTGAAATCTCAACACCGGATACATAATTTCTGACGGTTATATACACGCTTACCGAATCGCTCACCGCATCGACATTGATGATTTTCTTGTCGCTGTCTTTTTCCGTGAAGCCACGCTCCGCACGGATAGCGTTGTCAATCATATTTGCAAATGCACTGCAAAGATGATGCTGTGTTATTCCGCAGGAATCGGGAATATCTATCTTTGTTACAAGCCGTATGCCGTACTTTTCAGCCTCTTTGTTCTTCTCGGATATTACCGCATTTACTACCGGTATCGAGCAATATCGGTATTCCTGCGTATTTCTCACAGTATTTTCAAGTTCGCCTATCAGTTCCTCAGCCTGTTCTATATGTCTGCTGTGCACCATACTTTTTATGCTCGCAAGCTGATTATTTATATCGTGACGTATCTTAGCCACCTCGTAACGCTTTTCCTCGATCTGCTTAAAGTGCTGTTCTTCAAGCTGACGGGCATATTTCAGTGAGTTTACCTCACGTTCAAGCACAGCCTTTTTCTCAATATCGGATATAAAATACATATAGACAATATCCGCAACGATAAACGTTATGAACGAAACCGTCAGAATAACATTGGACTTTTGCGCCGTTTCCTGATAATTACCGTGCGTCTGATTCAGATGATCGGCTACAACTCCTATTATCGCAAGCATCTCGGCAAACGGAAAAAGTATAAGGCTCAGATTTAGCTTTGAGGATATTCTTTTGTTTACTATCCTGTTCCACAGCAATGCATAAAGATATTTGAAAGGAATACAGATAACCGCAAATACAATCGCACTTACCATTCTGCTGAACGTGTAAAATTCGCTGACATCATAAAAATCATTCATTCCGAGCAAGTTCAACAAGCCCAGCAGCAAAAGCTCAAGTCCTACGTTTATCAGCATATCGAAGCAACAGAAAATGAACGATTTTACAAAATTCGACTCCGACAACAGCTTGAGTACAAGAAACACAACGAAAAACAATACTATCGACTTTATAGGCGCATAAAAATTGAAAAATACAGACGGCACCAGTATCACCGCAGTAGCCATAATCATTATCGCCATATAAACAGGCTTCGTCACCTTGACCTTAAAGCACAGCGAATATGACCACCCTGTAATAATCCCGTGCGTGAAATAAGCAATCAGCGTACCCCACGCAAAAATATTTTCCGTATTTATCAAATCCATTTTATCCCCCAAAAAGCACTTACGGATAATCAGGCAAAATCCTCTGCCTGACGTTCCTGCATCTGCATAACGAGAGTACAGGTATACTCGCCGTTCTTTTCCGACTTTTCAAACCTTCCCGAATAAATCTGCGCTATATCACCGAGTATCTGCTGTCCGTAACCGTGAAGCGAGGAATCGTCCTCTCTTGAAATCTCAACACCCGATACATAATTTCTGACGGTTATATACACGCTTACCGAATCGCTCACAGCATCGACATTGATGATTTTCTTGTCGCTGTCTTTTTCCGTGAAGCCACGCTCCGCACGGATAGCGTTGTCGATCATATTTGCAAACGCACTGCATAGATGATTCTGAGAAATATTTCTTGTATCGTAAAGATCGATTTTCGTTTCAAGTCTTATACCGTACTTTTGTGCTTCAACGGCTTTTTCTTCCAGCACGGCATTTACCACCGGTATAGAGCATAGCTGTGCCTCTTTTGTTCTTGCAACTCTTGTTTCAAGTGTGCCCAGCATTTCGTCTGCCTGCTCTATATGTCCGTCCTTCATCATACTTCTTATCGCAATAAGCTGATTATTTATATCGTGACGTATCTTCGCCACCTCATAACGCTTTTCCTCAATCTGCTTAAAGTGCTGTTCTTCAAGCTGACGGGCATATTTCAAGGAGTTCACCTCACGTTCAAGCGCTGCCTTTTTCTCAAGATCTGCCATAAAATAAAGATACACTATATCTGCGACAAGAAACGTAAGGAACGAAATCGTCAGCACCAGTGTCGAATTTGCCTGAACCATAGGGTGCTGCTTTGCATCGGCATTGCCTGCGTGATCGGCGACCATACCGACCATTGCAAAGGTCTGTGCCGCAGGAAATAATATCAGGCTTAAATTGAGCCTTGAGGACGTACTTTTGTTTACTATCCTGTTCCACAGCAGTGCTATGAGATATTTGAACGGTATACAAATCACTGTAAACATAAGCGACGATATCATACGGTTGAATGTATAGACATCGTTTACATCCTGAAAATCGTTGATACCGATTAATGTAACCGTCATCATCAGCAGCATTTCAAGCGTAATATTTACAAGCATATCAAGGCAAAGAAAGATAAACGGCTTAACAAAATCGGATTCAGACGACAGCTTGAACACAACAAACACAAGAATAAACAAAACCGCCGCTTTTATCGGAAAATAAATCTGAAAAAAGGTCGGCGGTACGATTGCAATGCAGGAAACAAGGATAATCAATGCCGTAAACAAGACCTTAGAAATCCTGATTTTGAAGCACTGCGAAAATGTCCATCCCGTAATAATGACCTGCGATATTGAAGATACAAGTATCGCCCATGCGTATATATTGTCAACATTGATTATTTTCATATTTTTCCCGTCCGTTTTATTTCTGAAGATGGTTTCTGTATGCTTCTATGAATTCGGTCTTTTTGGAGCGTGACACGGAAATATCCGGCTTTCCTTCTATAAGAATACAATCGCCCGTGAAGCCTTTGATTTTATTGAGATTGACAAAATAGCTCTTGTGACATCTGACAAAAAACGACGGAAGCTGCCCGATTAGGTCGTCCAGCTTTCCCTGCGTCGTATACTCTTTTGTGCGGGTAATGTAATTGAGATTATGACCGGCAGATTCAATGTACAAAATATCATCCGCTTTCAATGTCACATATTCATACTTTCCGGTTCTGACGGTTACTTCCGCTTTTTTGTTTCTTATAAGCATCTCTGCTTTAGCAAGAACCCTGAGCATAGTTTCCCTGTCGATAGGCTTTTTCAGAAACCCTGCAACATTCTCTTTTTGCATAAAAATATCTTCTATGTATTTTTCGGTATAAGCGGTGACTATCACTATCTGGGTATAACCTGATTTCTTCGTGATACAATCCAGATAATCAAGTCCGTTGCCCTCGCTGCCGAACTCCACATCAAGCATAACAATATCAGCGACATCATCAGAGCCGATATATTCATTCGGATACTGCATAAAAGTGAAATCATTTTCACGAAATACATCTTTGAAATTATCTTTGAAACTGTTCAGGTATTCTTCGTTATCATCTATATAGCAAATTCTCATATTATACACCTCATTTTGTATTATATCATTTAAATCTGTATGATGCAAGTAAAAAAATATTAATATCTCGCCAAATAGCTACACTCAAAAAGTAAAAATCGAAAGATAGGTGAATAGTAAGTGCCTTACCGCTATAATATGATTAAGTCAGCTTAAACTAACATTATTCGGAAAATAAAATAAAAATCTGTTGCTGTATTCATATATATTTCCATGTCAAAATAAACTATGTATATTTATTGTATATTTTGAGAATATTATCAGACGGTTGTATCAAATATACTTGTATGTATACCGGTCGTTATGTTGAATGATAATTATATGCGTCGGAGTATGGCGAATAAAAAACAAGTCGTATTTCTACGACTTGTCAGCTTGTAAATAAGTCTTTTATTTGGATACGCTTCTATTGTATCATTCAGCTCTGACTATAATAATAAGCTACTGATAGTTCTTTTTGTCGGATAGCACTTCTCGGGTTCGCTATTCGAGTGGGTACACTTGTCGATATGAAAGAGGGAGACAACCAAAGGGATCAGGACAAGGGACTTGACAGCCCCTCTCCCTGTCCCTTAGGTTTTCTCCCAAATCAGTTATTCCTCTTGAGCGACGTGAGGAGCGGGAGCATTGCTAAAGCAATGCTCAGCTTGGCATCCCTCTTTCCTTACCCATACCCACACCCCGTCGGGGTGTTGGTTGAACTCGAATAACCACCTGAACATTGTATATCCTGTAAGTGTAGGGACGCTTAACGCTACACGTCCGCAGGTTAGTACATATATCTCAGGTTAGTGGCGTTTTTTTGAAAGGTCGATGTCAGTGCAGTTGCACTGATAAGGTCACGAAAATATTAACTCCTTTTCGGTACAGAAGATGTTTTAAGCGGTGTTGGCGATACATTTTAATGTACAGCTTTAACAATCGGTTTTTCGTCAGACTGACAAGCCGTATTTCTACGACTTGTAAAATCTCCGCAGTCAGAAAGATAAGGCGCTGGCACTGAGGCTGAATCGTTAAAATGAAAATCGGAGCGTAACCTGATTTTTACTCTGCACTGCGGCAATGATTTCTGTAGTATATCGGTGTAACGCCGTACAGCTTTTTGAATCTGCGGCAGAAATAGCCGATGTTCTCAAATCCTGTTTCATGCGCTATGGTGCAAACGCTGTTTTCGGTATCAACAAGGAGCTTTGACGCACGTTTCAGTCTGTATTCTACAACGTAATTTATCGGCGATGTATGCAGGTATGTCCTGAAAATATTGAGAACACTGCTTTTGCTTATAAGAACCGTTCGGGCAATATCGTCCAGTGTTATCTGACCGCTGTAATTATCGTGAATATACTGCATCATTATCTGAAGCTTAGCCTGCGTCTGTGCGGAATGCACGGACATAGAACCGCAATCTGTTATCAGTATGCTTTCATATAACAAACGCCATAGTTTCAGCAGCAGCTCTGCTGTTTTCATTTCAGACGCTGTGCCTGAACCCTGCACAGCAAATATCGACCTCATTGTTTCTATAATGCTGTGGTGTGCTGTTTCTTCGGCGGAAAAAATCACACATTCAGTGGTTGATTCGATTATCGGTCTGATGTATCTGCTGTATATAAGACTGCCCTGCGGCGCAAGCAGAACAGGTGAAAAAACAATGTTAGGAATGATGGCGCTGTCTTTGGCTTCAAACCTGTGTATCACCTGAGAGTTTATAAAGATTCCATCGCCGGAGCTGAGAACATACCTGTTTCCGCCCACCAGAAAATCAGCCATGCCCTGCTGTACATAAACAAATTCGACCTCCGGGTGCCAGTGCCAGTCGATACAGTGAAAGTCGAAATCCCGGATGTCCTCATAATAGTAGCAGAAGGGATATTCTTCGCTGCCGTGACTTGCAGTTTCACGCAAGGTTTCATCCGTTATGATCCTGTCCTTTTTGATTTCATCACTCATATTCTCACCTTATTTACGATATTGTGTAATAAAAATGTGATTTTGTGCATTGAAATGTTATGATGCTTGCTATATAATCTGATTATATCAATCGTCAAGGAGTTTGTCAATATGGCTGTGAATTACAGAAAAACACTTATATCCTGCTATCTTGGGTTCATCACACAGGCAATAGCGGCTAATTTCGCTCCGCTTCTATTTCTCACATTTCACAATGGCTATGGTATTCCGTTTGGGAAAATTGCCCTTATCTCGTCGGTATTTTTTGTTACTCAGCTTATCATAGATGTGCTGTGCGCACGTTTCGCCGACAAGATCGGCTATCGGAAATGCGTTATCGGTTCGCAGGCTTTTTCTGCACTGGGACTTATCGGACTTGCCTTTTTGCCTGAACTGCTTCCCGACCCGTTCACAGGAATAATCGTAAGCACAATCATATATGCAATGGGAAGCGGTCTTACCGAGGTGCTTGTAAGTCCGATAGTTGAAGCCTGCCCGTTTGAGCATAAAGAAGCAGCAATGAGTCTGCTGCATTCATTCTACTGCTGGGGTTCGGTCGGAGTCATACTCATTTCGACACTGTTTTTTACTGTTTTCGGCATAGAGAACTGGAAGTGGCTCTCTTGTATCTGGGCGATAATTCCACTTGTGAACATATACAATTTTTCAGTATGTCCCATTGAACATCCTGTCGAGGACGGCAAGGGTATGCGTATCCGTGACCTGCTCAGAGTACCGCTGTTCTGGCTTGCGATACTGCTTATGGTATGTGCGGGAGCCTCGGAGCTTTCAATGGCACAGTGGGCATCGGCGTTTGCAGAATCCGCTCTCGGACTGACTAAATCAGTCGGAGATATTGCAGGACCGTGTATGTTTGCGGTAACAATGGGCATAAGCCGTACGCTCTACGGGAAGTACGGCGAAAAGCTCGATCTTATGAAATTTATGATAGGCTCGGCAATGCTGTGTCTGATCTGTTATATCACCGCCTCCCTGTCGGGAATACCTGTAATCGGTCTTCTCGGCTGCATAATGTGCGGATTCTCGGTAGGTATCATGTGGCCCGGATCTATAAGCATCTGCTCAGGCAAAATATCCACCGGCGGAACTGCAATGTTTGCGCTTCTCGCCATGGCGGGCGACCTCGGCGGAGCACTCGGTCCTGCTATTGTAGGAAATATCACCCAGAATGCAGGTAATGATATGCAGAAAGGTATGCTTTCAGGCTGTGCATTTCCCTTGATACTTATGATAGCGCTCCTGCTGCTGAACAGAGCCGGACGTAAAAATAACTGATCGTATCCGGCAGGTTTATGCAAAGCTACAATAGAAAAAAGGCACCATGTATCAAAACGTGATGCCTTTTTGTTTTTCATACGATGCCGGCGGTCAATTTACGAATTTCATAGAACCTGTTCTGTGTTTCTGAGAAGTATTATCTGCATCGTGGGTATAGTGGCTTTTCAGTTGGCGTAAATCTTAAGCATTCTGCGTCACCGGCACCTGAAGATAGTGCTTGTCAAGCTGCGGAAACGCCAAGCATTTCCGCTTCCACGAAATCGAAGATTTCGTGCTGCGGAACAAGTTCCGCTTCCACCAAATCAAAGATTTGGTGCAATTCCGCCACTGCTGTTTTAAAATGTATCAGCAATAAAAAAACAAGCCGTATTTCTACGACTTGTCTTGTGATTCATTGATAAAATAGATTTTTTATTTTACCGCCCAAGCAAACAATTCTTTTATATTATATATAGTATAACATATACACGACCGCTTGTCAATATTCTAATGATAAAAATCGGGTAGGAACAATCTACCAGCTATCGGCTCTGCCGGCTTTTGATCTGTTACATACCGCCCATTGCCATTCCCATATCTTCATCCTCGTCCTGCTCATCGCTTTCGTCCAAATCTTCGTCCTCATCGGGATTTTCGGATTCATCGTTCTCGTCGTCAAAATCGTCCAAAAAATCGGTGCTTTCCTGTTCCTCGGCAACTTCTTCGACCTTGTCGGGAATTGCCTCACAATCGCTCACAGCGGCTGTTTCTTTCTGTTCTGTGTATTCCTCTGCCACTTTCTCAGAATCGATCGATACCTCGTTCATGGCTGCCCGTTGCGTTAGATCGCGCTCAATCTCGTTCTCGATCAGCCCAATCACAAACTGCTTCTGCGTCATGTTGTTGCGCTGCAGATAATCCTTGATTTTTTGGAACAGCTCCTCCGGCACCTGAAACGCCATCGTTCTCATATTTCCCATAGTTTTGCCCTCCTGAATATTAAGTTTAGGGTGAAGTTCGTTTTGTAAAGCCAAAGCTACGAAATCCCCCATTGTCATTTCGTGCTCCTCAATGTACCGCTTGACTTCTGCGTGAAGCTCCGCGTCGACCTTGACGGTAATACCTTTCTTTTCATTGGTTGACATTATCATCATTCCTTTTCATAAATTTTCTGAAAGCAAATTCCACGATCTCCTCAATCGTGGAACCTGTTTCCGCCGCTTCATTCAGAAGCATTTCATAAAGCCATGCAGGGATTTCAATTTCCAATATCAAGCTCCTTCCTGATTTCAAAGCCGCCTTTGAATGTGATCGTTATAGTGTCCTTGCTTTCAACCGTGATTCGTTCTATAAGTTGCCGTGTAACAATATCGTTATATTCTGTCAAGGTGAAATCTTCTTGTTCAAGCCGTTCCAGCACTTTGTTCAGTTCATCCGAACCGTGCTGCGCCGCCGCTTGTTTCGCTTTCTCGGTTTCGATGAACTCTCGGAGCGCTTTCATCTCATCGCTGAATTTTGCAATATCGGACATGGCGCTCTGCGCCGTTTCGGGAACGGTCGCCAGCTTGATCAGCTCGTCCATGTTGTGCGCAAGCTCGTCGATCCGCTGCTGTGCCGCTTGAACGCTGCCGTTTTGAGTCGGGTCAAGCACTTCGGTTATGCTCTCGCGAAGCGCCTTTGCCACATCGTCTTTGACCGTGCAGAATTCGTTGACCGCACTTAAAATCGCCCTGTGAAGCGCCTGTTCGTCTATGGTCGGCGAACTGTGACATTTTTTCTTACCGTATTGGATTCGGCTCACGCAGCGCCACTTGATTTCCTTGAAGCCCTTTGCCGTCCAAGTAACTCGACGGTAATGCTCTCCACATTCGCCGCAGATGAGCAGCTCGGACAGCGCGTATTTGGCACTGTACTTGCCTTGCTCGGTCTTGGTGAGCTTATCCGCAATTACCCGCTTTGCCGACCGCCGCGCCATTTCTTCTTGCACTCTGTTGAAATCCTCGTGAGAAATTATCGGCTCGTGGTGGTTCTTCACCAGATACATCGGAAGCTCGCCGTTGTTCTTTCGGGTTTTCTTGGTGATACAGTCGGTCACATACGTTTTTTGGAGAAGCGCATCACCCGAATATTTCTCGTTTACAAGAATGCTCTTGACGATCTCGATTTGCCATGAGGCGTTCTTATGCTTTGTTCTCAGTCCCCGAGAGTTCAGCGTATCGGCGATCTGCTTGAGGCTCATCCCGTCAAGGTAGCTGCGGTATATCAGTCGCACTATCTCCGCTTCCTCGGGTACGATTTCGGGCAGTCCGTCCGCCCCCTTTTTATAACCGAGCAAGGTCTTATATTTGATTGGTACGTTGCCGTTCTTGAAGCTCTGCCGCACTCCCCAGGATACGTTTTTGCTGATGGATTCGGATTCTGCCTGAGCGAAGCATGACATGATCGTAATCAGCATTTCGCTTTCCGCGGTTAAAGTGTTGATATTTTCCTTTTCGGAGATGACCGCGATTCCGAGTTCTTTCAGCTCACGTATGTATTTGAGACTGTCGACGGTATTCCGCGCGAAGCGGGAGAGCGATTTCGTAAGGATGATATCGATTTTCCGCTGTCGGCAGAGCCTTATCATTTTAAGGAACTCGGGGCGCTTTTTGGCTTGGGTACCCGTAATGCCCTCGTCCGCAAAAATGCCTGCCATCTGCCAATCCGGGTTCTTATTGATTTTGTTGGTGTAGTATTGGATTTGCGCTTCATAACTGGTTTTCTGCTCTTTATCGTCGGTGCTGACGCGGCAGTACGCTGCCACTTTCAGCAATTTTGACGTCTGTCGGATTTCCTCTCTGGGCTTTGCGGGTATTACCACTATCCGCATATCGCTTGGTGTAATTGTTGTCGTTATCATGTCCTCACCTCGTTTATTGTAGAATATTTTAATTGAGCGCACCTTATTATAAGTGCATCAACCTTTTCCCTATCGAGATTTTCCGAATCGATCAGCCGATTGATTTCATTGGTCATACGCTGAATTTCTTCGGTCGGCTCATATTCCATTATTGAGATTTCGGATTGCCGTGGCTCGTTCTGCGGAATGGGTTTGCGATAAGTACTGCGTCCCGATTTGATTTGTGCCGCCAGTCTGAAGTCGCTTTCCGATATAATCTGCGGATAAGCGTTCTCACCGATATATTTTCGGTTTTCAAGAACGCGACAGACCATGTTTATATTCCATTTATTTTTACCGACATTATACGGAATATCCATTTCCACGGCGATTGATCTCAGAGATTTTCCGCCTATGTAATCATCAAATATTTTCCGAACCGTTTCCGCTTCGGGAGCGTTCAGCGCGTGTTTTCCGTTCACCATGCAATATCCGAACGGTATGTTTCTGTTTTTCAGCATTTCCTTACCTCTCGATCTGTTCTATAAAGCCGATTCCGCCAATCAAGTCAAAGCGTATTTTCGTTTCCGACAGCACCGTGATTTTCTCAACGATCTGTCCGAACTTGATTTCATCAAACTCGATGATTGGTTCGGCTTTTTCGAATATTCCAATCAGCTTTCGCAGGTCATCAAGCCATTCGGATTCCTCGTCATCAAGGCTTGCGTGAAGCTGTTTTTGCGCTGTGATGAGTTTGCGATCAAGTTCTTGGGTGCGTCCCTTGAAGTACGCGCCGTCCAGTGTTCCTTGCGAGTTCAGCATGGTCATCATATGGATTTGCTGCTTGATCTCCGATATTTCCTTACGGAGCACTGCAAGCTGTGCGCTGCCCGATTTTTCTCTTTCGGAGAGTGCTTCAAGCTGTCGGAGCATTGGCGTTAGTATCGCTTTGTAATGCGCTTGGAGCTTATTCCATAATCTCACGAACGCAGAGCGAAACTCATCTTCCCGAATTTGTCGGATATTGCAGTTTGCGGCGGAACGATCGTGATTTCGGCAAACCCAGCGCACACAATCTTTGCGTGATTTAAGTCTGAATGCGTTTCCACAGTTCCCGCAATAAATTTTTCTTCTGAACGGTCTGCTGCCCACCTCGTATCCGCTTGGCTTTTCCCGTGAGGAAAATATCTTTTGAGCCGTTTCGAAAACCGATTTTTCAATGATCGGCTCGTGCGTGCCGCAGATATAATACTGCTCCTTTTCGCCATGATTTATGGCAGTCCTAAACGGAAGCGTATCGGTGGTAAACCGCTTTTGCAGCAGCTTGTCGCCGATGTATCGCTCATTCGTCAATATGCAGCGGATCGTGCCGTGCCGCCAGACCTCATCGCGAACGCCCTGCGCGTTCAGCCGCATCGCGATCTCATTAATGCCGATACCGCTCACATACCAATTGAATATCTGCTTTACGATTTCGGCTTTTTCGGAGTTGACCCGCAGCTCACCATTGACATAATCATAACCGAACGGGGCAGAGGGATTTTTATAGGTGCCGTCTGCCATACGCTTTTTTATTCCCAATCGGCAGTTGCGCGAGATCGACATGGATTCCTCTTGGGCGAACTGGCTGTATATCGCCAACATCATTTCAGAACTGATTTCTCCCGTATCGATATTTTCTTTTTCGAAGTACACCGATATGCCGAGCGTTTTCAGCTCGCGCACCGCCTCGAGACTGTCTTTGGTATTTCGGGCGAACCTCGATATGGATTTCGTGAGTATTCGATCGATTTTCCCTTTGCGGCAGTCGCTCATCAGTCTTTGGAATTCGGTGCGCTTTTCCGTTGATGTTCCGCTTATGCCTTCGTCCGCGTACATATCCACGAATACCGTATTTGTGCTGTTTTGAAGCAGCTCGGTGTAGTAGCGAATCTGTGCCGCGAAGGAGTTGAGCTGATCCTCGCTGTCGCTCGATACTCGCGCGTAGGCGGCGGTTCTGACGATCTCGTCAGCATGGTTTTTAGCGGGTATTATTGTGATTTCCGCCATATCATCACTTCCTTTCGTAACACATCATACCGAAAAAAATCGGTTTTATCTATTACCAATGTCACCGAAATATCTGCGGCGAATTGTATCACAACCAACAAAAGCGGACAAGGGTTCAAACCTCCGCGAGCCGCTTTATAACGGCGTTTTCGATCTTTCTGCGCTGCGCCTCGGTTATGAGATTTTCGTTCAGCAGCTTGTCCAAAAAATTCCGACACAAGTAGAATTTGTACCTGATAATCGCTTCTTTTTCCATATTGCCCCCCTTAATTATATTTTGAATTTAAACCGACGCTGATTTTCAGTGCGCGGTCGACCTCGTCCATTGTAAAATCGTTGATCCTGCCGACATAAACGGTCAGCCGCGATTTGTCCAGCACGCGAATCTGTTCGAGCATAATGCTCGAGTTCTGCGGCAGACCGGAGCTTCCCGCGAATGTATACACGTGAACGGGAAGCCTGTTCGGAATGCGCTTTGTGGTGATCGGTGCGGCGATCGTCGTGCCGCTATGCTTGTTGCCCTTGTTATTCTGAATGATGAGAACGGGACGGATTCCGCCCTGTTCGCTGCCTATGATCGGCTCCAGATTTGCGAGGTATATCTCACCCCGCCTTATGTTTTTCTTGTTCATTTTATTTCCTCACTATGTAAAATCTCGGCTCTGTGCATAGTTACACAGAGCCGAAACTTTATATATTAAAGCGGATTTCTCCGCTGTTTGCCTGTAAAAATTTGTCGTATTTGCCTCGCGCCCCCGACTAAACCAGAGCGTAGCCGCCCCGAGGGAATATTTCAGACCGCCGCTTAGCATCGCAGCGTCATGGGTCTTTCACCCCAACATGGTTCTCATGAAGCCGCCCTCACTACGATGAGTTATGACCGGACGGAAGTATCATTATCCCCTTGCGCAGGTCGTCGCGCACTTGCTGCCGCACAAGTTTCGGGAGCTACTCTTTATCGCTCGGTGTGCAATTTGGCTTTGCGTCGCGGAATTTCTCGTGAACTTACTTTGAGCTGAACTCATCGGGCTAACCGCCTCGGATGTTCGTCCGAATTCCGTCGACCGTCGCCGCACACGTCATGGCGGGAGGCTCCTTTCGCTTTCAACCACTATGGGCTGCACAAGGGAAAGTATCTGAAATACTGTTATTCAATTGTCAAGGAACTTGAGAGCGGAATTTACCCTCTCATAATATTCGGAAATGAACAGGGGGTCTTGACCGGAGTTTTTTGCAAAAAAATTTTGATTTTCTTCATTTTCATATCATTTGCACAAAAAATGGCAAGGCAATTTGTTGTTTTTTACCCACAAAAAATCCCCCGCCGTGGTTCGGCGGGGGAAAGGTTGTAATTATTTCTCTATGATTTTGCGCAGCTTGAGCAGAATTTTTTGCTTGCGGCTGTTTATCGTGCTTTGCGAGAGATGCATTTCTTTCGCGAGCTCACGCTCGGTATTGCCCTCAAAATAAATCCGGACAATAATAAAGCGCTCGTCAGCCGTGAGCTGTTCGAGCGCTTTTTGTACCGTTATTTTCCGTATTGCCGCCTCCGCGATCGGCTCGGAATCGTTTGCGAACTCCGTACCGATAGCCATAAGTCTGTCGAGCGAATCCTCTCTGCTCGGTATGATTTTTACGGTTTTCTTTTTGGAGTTGATCCTGATTCTCTCGCGTTTCCGCTTAATCTCGGCGTAGTAGTTGTTCCAATCGGAACGCATGATGTAGGTGTAGATTTCCTCGGAAACCTCTACGGGTTTGCCATTGATCCTAATAATATGTTTTTTGGACATTGCTTGTCCCTCCTGTGTAAATTGATTTTTTGGTTTCTCAATTTACACGGGGAGGAGACCTGCAGCGAGGCACTGCCCGATTTTGAACAAAAAAATATCCGAGGCGGGATATCGCCTCGGATATAAGGTCACCAATAGAAGCTGATGGTTGTGTTGACGATTTTACCACCCTGCCAAACAGCCGTAGGTATGCGTACCCTTTGATTCCACAGGCTGTTTGGGCTATGATAATCAACTCCTACTCATTTGTGTAAAAATATTTTCTATCAATTGTATTTTTAAAAAATTGAATACAAATGTGGAATCAATTATAAGGCATGTGAAATAGCACGAGACAAGTCGATTGTCCACCCTAAATACACAAGCGACGGACTTGACATAATTAAACACAGTTTCGATTTGAAATTTGTTTTTCTTGTTATCGCAAAAACCGCTTCTGCAATAAGAATCAATACTGGTAGAGCAAACATATTAAAGCCATCAAACAACCAGTAATTAAATACGAACCATGAAAAAAATATGCCAATAAAAAATATAATAAAAAGAACTATTTTACCAACGAAAAATTTTGATACATCAGCCTTTAAAAACACAATAATGAACATTGGTAAAACACCGCCGCAAATAATTCCTAAAGTTATAATAAAAACTGAATCCATATGAAAAAGGTTAATTAGAATACCACTAACAATAATTGACAACAATGGGAAAGAAATGGATAAAGCCATAGATTTTTTGTTCATGTAATATCTATTCCCCTCCTTCATCTAATTCCAACTTACCTTTGTAATCGTTTGACAAAAAGTAATATGTATCCGGTGTGTGTGCATGAACCATTCCCCCCAAAGGAGATTCAATTACTGTATCCATAGCACTGTGGACAAAATTGTTTTTTGCAGAGCTATATGCTGGTGCAACATAAAATCCCAAGCTATTACCAAACAGGGATTGCTCGTTACGGCTACTATTCTTATTGTACTCTACAATCTTGTCATGTCCATTTTCCAGAATATGACAGTTACTTGATGCCAAGTCGGCGAGAACCATCATTAAAAATGCAGGGGTCTGTTTTACTTCAATTTCAAAGACCTCTCTTTCAGGCTCATAAGTTCCGTTAACTGGATAAAAACCTTTTGAAACTGCAGATACCTGACAAAACCGCGCTAAACGTTCACCGTATTTATCAATACGGTTCTGAACTTCTAATTCGCCATTATTATAATAAGAATCTTTATATGTATAGATTGTATTGCGATCATTAGTATAATCATATAATTCGTTTCTGTTGTTCGCAATTTTTTTTAATGCTTTTAAAGTATTAGAAAGATTCTCGTTATAATTGTAATCTTTGTCGAACAGGTATTCCCAAGTATACCATTCTCTATTAAGAAATTTATTCTCGTAGCATTTGGTTATGCTTGCTGAATATGTACGACCGTATTTGTTGAACGACCATTTGTCTAATGGCAAATATGTCACCAAATCATCCTTGTTAACTATATTAAATATAGATTTATAGCTTTGGCGCACATCCTTATCCGCTGTTGTTGTATTAGGTGTTGCAAAAGTATAGACAAATGTTTCGATGGAATCATCATTTCCAAATAGAGAGCCCAAAATATTTGCAATAGCTGCCCCACGTGAATGTCCAACTATATAAATGGTTTTCTGCCTATTGCTATTTACATATTCATCAATATAGTTTATAATCCTATCATACAATCTATTTGCGGCAACATCAAAGCCTTTGTGATTTAGCTTATTTCTCCAATACGAGTTGTTTCTATCCCAATAAGCACTGGTATCGGCGCCGACATCAAAATTGCTTGACCATTCTTCAACAGTTGAGTCGGTTCCTCGTACAGAAACGACAATAATATCTTTTTGAATGTCGTTAAATGTGACTTCCCTATGCCCTATTATCATTTCTGAAATATCATCGTCATGAAATTCATTTGCAAGATTAATGTCTTTAACTTCATCCAAACCGAATTTTTCGAACAGCATCGCTAGGTCAGAGTATTTTGTATCAATATATGACTCCAGATTAATTGTAGGTCCTTTATAGGCAAGAAGAGCATATATTGATCCAAGAATAGCCAACTTTTTATTGTATTGTTCACTGCTGGAAAAAAACACACTGTAATCTACGTTGAAATCAACTTCATATGTGCCTATATCATTTTCCAGTTGACCTTTGAAACTATTACTGAGCGGATAAGAATCTGAACCATCGCAGATACCATCATAATCACTATCCTCATTTATAGGATTGGTTATTATAGGTAACACATACAGGTCATAATTAAAAAAATTAAACAAAAGGTTATCTGTTGATGGATTAATCTGGCTTGAATATAATCGGTTTAAACCATTATAAACATATGGTCTATTAGGCAAACTTGTACATTCACCGAATTTGAGTAGTTGCGGAGAACCATCTGCATTAAACGAGATAAGTTTATTGTTTACTTCATCCCAGTCAGCCAATCCATCTTCGTCCGTGTCTGTATTACTATCGGGATCGAGAATCCCCTTTAATTTAATTTTTTTCCAAGAGTTGGCTATCGTTACCATATATTCAATCGTAGGAGGGGCTGCATACTTACGGATGTGATTGTACACAGTTGTAGCAGTTGTTTTAGAATTAAATGATAAACTCATTCCATTTGTCTTTGCAATTGCAGCAGAAACTTTTGCTCCATATGACGAATCTATATAATGATAGCCAGAGGGTCTTATTTCTGAATAGTTAATAGAAAGTTTCGAACAAGTATCAAGCTGACTGAAATAACCCGAACCGACAGTGGTCGCTCCATTCGTAACTTGAAAAACAAACTTAGAAGCTACTTTCTTAAAAGCGACATCGGATATCAATTTAGAAAAAGCCGCCCCTCTATTCACGTAGGAACTTGTATATCTGTATGTAATACTGGATAAAGCCTCCTGTAAATCAGCAGAATTTGTAAACCAAGTATTAGGGCTAAGAATCATTGCTCCGTTAAGATTATACGTAATAACGCAAACCCTTGCATTTTCCTTTCCATGACTCTTCTGCAAATTATCCATTACATTTTTTATCATAACAGTTTCGGATTTAAAGGTGCTTTCATTTTCACCCGCCGTCTGCAGCAAAAACACAACATCAACAGGAGTACCTTTCTCAACCGGAGTAAATCCCGGCGCATACGGAGCAGCATACATTGCCGCCTCATAGCTCATGGTCAGCGTTTCTTCAGCAGTATTCTCATCACTTATTATATCAGATTCAATCACATCCGAGCTATTGGAAAGGCGTGTTTCTTCTTCGGAGTAATCGGGAGTTTCTTCCACCTCAATATAAAACTCGTCATCATCGGACATGAAATTAATAGCTTCGGGCATATCCGCGCCCAAAAGATTGCTAAGCCACTTTTCCATATCCACTACGCAATATGTACCGAGTTCGTCAACTGTTGCGGAAATGGTGTTGGTTTCTTCATCAATAACGGTTTCGATAGGCAGCAGCATATTGATATCCTCAAAGTATTTGAAGATATTCAGCCGCTTTATACCCTGAAGTTCTTCTTCATCGGAAAACAGACCGAGTTCGTTGTCAAGATAAGCGTCGCCGATTGTAAAGCTCAGTTTAACTTCATCAACATCTCCGCCGATATAGTTCAGATCGATGGTTTCGCCAAGCTGTATATCGCTGTTAACGATTGACGAATAATTGCTTCTTCCAGCATCTAAGCTACCGTTCACATTTCCAGAGGCAGTTATTTGCAATGAGAGCTTATAAGGACTTTCATCGGTGTTTACATTTTTCAACACTTCGCTATCGGCTGCAACAATCTGCTCTACCTTGTATTCCGCATCGGGTATACCAAAGGTTTCGGGATTGTTAGGATCAAGCCCGATCGCAAGTTCATCGCCATCGTTCAAGGTATCGCCGTCACTGTCCGCTTTCAGCGGATCGGTATTGTATTTGTTGAGTTCATCATAATCGGACAACCCGTCGCCGTCCGTATCGTCATTGCGAGGATCGGTTCCGAGTTCGATTTCTTCTCTGTTGGACAAACCGTCATCATCGGAATCATCGTCAGCATCATTGATTCCGTTGTCATCAGTATCGTATTTCAACGGATCGGTTCCAGTAATATAAACTTCTTCATAATCGGTCAGCCCGTCGCCGTCTGTGTCGGGATTTTCGGGGTCCGTTCCGTATATTTCCTCTATGATATTGAAAAGGCCGTCGTTATCATCATCGGGCAGGGTGCAGATATATTCACCATCGGAAAATGTAACGGTAAACGGTTCGGACTCAATCGTACCGTCCTTCGTTTCCTGTACCGTTTTTATCTGCTTTGTTTGGAATTCCTCGGCAATTGCATACTTATAGGAGTTCTCATCGGATACGTCCGCGATTTTTGTCCACTCGCCTTCGGTTTCGCTCTCGTAAAGGGATACTGTGCCTTCGTCAGTTGAATCCCAATATATTACAATTGCATTTTCATCTTTAATGTATTCGCCAAAGCATAGAATTATGTGCTCGTGAGGTTCGTCCGGTATTTCCGGAGTATCTGATGTTCCGTCGATGATGACGCTTGTTAAGCCGACATTTGTTATTTCGGGAGCAAGAGCCGGATCGATCGCCGCGGTGAAACCGATCACCTTTGAATCGCCGGAGTAAATCGGATTAGTCCACATTTCACTTGCGATTGTATAGTGATTGTCCGTGCTGTCAAGAATGCGACCGCCCCAAAGGTTGTCGATTGTGAAGTTCGTATCGAAAGACAGCTCCCAAGCCTCTATCGGTTCATCGGAGGTGTTGGTAACAGAAAGCTCGGCTTTCATTCCCGTGTCCCATCGATCGACAACATTGAGGTTTGTTTCGTAACCGGATGCGACTTCAACTCTTTTTGAGCACAGCTCGAATTTTTCCGGAACTGCCAAATCATCGCCGAAGAGCGTGTATCCGAAGTTAACTGTTTGACCGGGAGCGATCTCGTAATTCCATCCGCCATTTTTGATAATGTAATCCTCGCCCTGATTGTTATAAACCGAAGCGTTCCACAAACCACTGATCTCGCCCTCAGCGTCATACTTGAACGCCCAGTTCAGAATAGAATCGCCACCCGTATTTGTTACCTTTACTTCCACAGACTGACCGTTATCCCATTCGTTTAAAACGGAATACTCCACATCATAGCCATCATATGAATATGTAGTTGATCCGGTTTCGGCAAATGCAGGAATATGCGGCAGCGTGGTTATTGCCGTTGCCGCGGCTACTAAGCCAGATATAAGTCTCTTGGCTGTTTGCTTAAACTTACTGTTCATTACTTCCTCACTTTCTGCAGTTATATCAGATAGCTTCATCAACTGACATAAATCTGCCCATCGTTTAGGTTCTCTTTTAGGGGAGAACTGAAGTTCGTTCACTTTGACAATTCAAAGCGATTTTTTTGCTTTTCCGGCAATAAGCATAAGGCTCAATACGACGAACGAATATGCTGTTGCAATAAATAAATCGTCCAACATCAGCAGTTTGAGCAGCATGGCAAGAGTAAGTTCCACTGCCGCTATGAGTATCGTTCGCCTTTTATATACCTTGTGCTCGATTTCATCCAACGGCTTGTTTCTATCCTCCACAGGAGCGAGTATAAGCACCACTGATGCTGCCGCCGCCAGAATGACATAGTATATCCATTCCTCAATCGAAAGATATTTCATGCCAATAGAAACGACAATCAGCATTATTACAGAAAAAACATAACAACTCAAAGGCGTTTTGGCATGATATCCGCCCGCGAATGTTCTCAGCGGGATATATGCCGCCATAAATACAGCAATCTCAAAAAACACGCCGAAAATCAACCCGATAATCAAAGCGGAAGACACATTGAGAATAGATACTAGTATCTGATTTATACCATATATGTATATCTCAGCGTCTTCCGCATTAATTATGTTGCTTTCCACAAGATTGTCGCCAATTTTGCGCGAAAGCCTTCCAAAAAACTCCATAAATCAGAACTTGCGGAGCTTTTTGGCGTTTTCGGGCAACTTCGGCTGATGCGCTACGAAGAAGCAAGCCGAATTAACGTTAGCTGCTGTTGCCATTTTTGCTGCTGCCGCGACCGCCTTTTTGAAGCCGATTATTTTGGAGTCCTTTTTGTTGTTTTTCATACAAAATCCATCCTTTCTGTTATGGCAAGTATTCCTAAACCCGCCTGTTATTATTTTAAACAAATAAAGTCGATTTTTCAAGGCTTTGTTCGCGAACTGTATATAAATCGTACGCGAATTGTAAAAAACAGGTTCGAGGAAGCAAAATCCACGAACCTGTGTTCATAATTTAGTCAATATAGAGAACAACCGTAACTGTGAAAATGTCGTTATCGGGGTTGATATTAACAGTGCCATTGTATTTTTCAACCGTTTCGTTAACGCTTTTTAATCCATACCCATGATTTTCCTTGTCAGCCTTTGATGTGACTATTACGCCCTTTTCACGTTTTATAGCGGTTTTAAAAGGATTGGTGACTTTTATCAGCAGCATACCTTTAGAATAATGTATCGCAAAATCTATAAATCCGTTTTCTGTAACAAGCGAAACCGCTTGCAGAGCGTTGTCTAAAAGGTTTCCCAGAATAACCGTCATATCAAATGATGAAAGGTTCAGATCCGATGGAAGCGACGCATTGACGCTTACCCTTACTCCATTCTGTTTGGCAGTCTGAAGCTTGAAATTAACTAAGCTATCAATAGCGGGATACCCCGTATTGATTATTTCGGTTCCCGATTCATAAACATCAACTATATCCGATATATGCTTTTGGGCTTCACTGAGATTGCCGCTCTTTATATCCGAAAACAAAGACATCAGATGATTTTTCATGTCATGTTTTAATATATTTGAGTTCTCCTGTGTTTCGTTAATAATTTGCAGTTGGTTTTCATAATATTTGTTCTGTTGCTCAATAAGCACCTTTTCTTGTTTATCTTGATATAACCTTGCAACCCTGTCAAACAAAAAGAAAACCGTAAAGTTAATAATTAACACAGAAATCGTTGAAATGGCAATTTGATACATTGAAAGTCCTGTGGACTGAAAAATTGTTACCAACATAAACAGCGATGAAGTTGGGATCAAAAAAAGTGATATCCAATATACCTCCGGCAACGTATTTCCTATTTTAATGTTTTTAAATCCGCTTACAATCATAGATACCGCATATTTTAAAACGTTTATAACAACAATCCCGAATATTGAATTAAAATCATTCCTTTCTGCAATCGGAAAATCAATATATCCGGTTAGTGTGACAATAACCATTTCCGCACCAACCATAAAAACACAAATCAATATATCGATATGTATTTTCTTTTTGATTGAGGATGCGTACATTAAAGTCAACAGAAAAATTACAATAAAATTTAGCGCCAGATTGGCTATTGGGATATTTAAGATAAGGTAAACCAGAACCATTGCAAGATAATATCCCGCAAAAGATAATAACTCCACTGATTTTTTAATTATTCTTTCGCCGAGACATGATTTTATCAGCTTATAAACAGCATAAGTACCTAATGCCTCTGACAGCAAATAGGTCAATGTATATAAAGTGAATTCGTTCATATTTTGCCCCTTTCCCATTCCGATACTATTTCCCTTACTTCTTTTCGTCTGTCCCTGCTTACAGAAATGACATCGCCGTTTAACATCGTTACTTCTTCATATTTAATATGGCTGGTATTGTCGTAATTTATAATATACGAACGATGCACCTGCACAAATCGCGCTTCGGATATCTGTTCCTTTATTTCTGACATAGTGGACTTGAATTCATAATCTCCGCTTTTCGTTGCGATTTTAAAATAATGGTCAAAGCTCTCAAAGTACAATATATCGTTGAACTTAATTCTGAATGTACCTTGCTTACTTTCAAATACAAATACCCGCTCGCTGCTGCTTAACAGCTCCACAGTCAGATCAACCATTTTAAACAGCTTTTCCTTGTCTATGGGTTTTTGAAGAAAATTAAGAGGTTGGACGTCAAAAAGCTGCCTATCATAACAGTTTTTGGCTGATATGTAGACAATTTTTATAATATTATCTTTCAGTTCCGTTCTGATTAGATGCCCAAGTTCCACGCCGTTCATCTTAACAAGCTCTATATCAAGGATTATCAGATCGCAGCGATTTTTCCTTAAATATTCCCACAAATCCTCTGCGTTGAAAAAAGATTTAATGTCGAGCTTCCGTTCTTTTAGCTGTTGATATTCCGACAGATACCCTTTCACTTGATTGACCGTATCCTTAAAATCATCACAAACCGCTATTCTTATCATATCTTCACCCCCATATCTTACATTATACCATATATTTCTTATAAAATCAATGCATATATCCGAGGAATGCGGTATAATAAAGATACTTAGGTAAGGATTTGCTTTCGCAAAATCTTCAAATACGGGTAACAACGCAATAGTTTGGCTGTAAAATGTGCTTTTACGGCAACATACGCTTTTAAGAATGACGGCTGATAGGCTTATGCCACAAGATTCAGCCTTGCAACACATTTCTTCTTCATATCCATAGAGGAATGAACATAACGGTTCAATGTGATATTTACATTAGAGTGCCCCAGTAGCTCGCTTACGGTCTTGGCGTCGAATCCGCTTTCAATACATATGGTAGCATAGGTATGACGAAGCAGTTGAAAATTAACGCTGCGTATGCCGCACTCCTTTAAAACCGCCTTAAAGCGGTTCTGCATAGTACGAACCTCTACGGGCTTGCCGCTGCCGGAAAGGATATAGCCTCCGGAGCGCTTCTTTCGGTTCAGAATATCCAACATGAATGAAGGGAGCGGAATATCTCTGACCGAGGATTTGCTCTTGGGGGAGGTAATTGCAATCACCGTTTTGCTCTTTCCCGTTTTATCCGGAACGCGCTGAAGCGCTTTAGAAACATGAACGACGCCCCATTCTCAAAATCAATATCGTTCCATGTCAGCGCACATAATTCCCCAATCCGAAGCCCCGAATACATTGTGAGAAGAATAGCGCATTATCCTAAACCCCGGTATAATCATACTCACATATTTGAAGAATTTGCGAAACAGAGAAGCAAGTACGGTTATGTACTTGCTTCTCTGTTTCATAATATACAGTGCGGATTTCAGTGTGTCATATTGCTCTTTTACGGGTTTTAGGCGAATGCTTTTTGGAGACAGCGTCCCCGTTCGGATCATCAAAGCCGTTCATAAACTCAACAGGTACGGGCTTCGGCGGAAACTTCTCCAACACCGCCGCCTCGACCTCACGACAATCCGCATACTGCACCTTACGCTCGGACTTTTCCTCAATCGAATAAGCATTTTCAAATTTAATGCCCCACTTAAAGAACAGTTTCAGCCGGGTTTTCATCGGGTGACAGCCTGTTTTCATCACGATGAAGTGTCCTTTGGGCATGGATTTCAGTTCGTCTACGGTCATGAGAGGTCGCTCAATCATCTGAAGCTGACGGTTATCGCCGTTGTTTCCCGACGAACGCGTAACCGTTCCGCTGAGGACGGTCTGCTTTCCGAGGTTTTGGGACATTGACTCGGCAGTCTTGGAGTTAGGTGCAAACGCACCGAACAGCGTGCATTGACAGTTGTCCACGATAATTTCCGCGCCCTCTTTGCCGTATGTTTTCTCGAACTGCGCCAATGACTGGATAATTGCCACGATAGATATTTTTCTTGAACGCGATGCCGAGAACATCATTTCAATGCCTTCTATTTTCGGAAGCGTTCCCAGTTCATCGGCATATATCATAACACGTTTATCAAGCTGTCCGCCTTTTTCATCAGCAACGGTAAGCATTTCTCTGTAAATCTGCTGTAAAATCAGTGAAACAAGGAAATGCTTAGTCTGATCCTCCTCTGGTAAAACAAGGTATATTGCGGATTTGCGACTACAAAATTCCTCCACATCAATGCTCGTATCAAAACACAAAATCTGCTCTAACTCCGAATCTATGAACGAGTTCAGCCTTGACAGAGCGGTCGACATAACGCTCGCCATCGCTTGGTCGGACGAGTTCAGTGCCGCACCCGCGAACCACCTTGCCTTATGTTCGCTAGGCAGTTTATCGATAAGCATTTGAAAACGAGATACGCCCTTTGTTCCCGACGGAGCAAGCAAGTCTTGAATCAACTTGAAAACGCTGATGATGTGTCGCTTCTCGGGAGGACAAAATTCCGCAATCAACAGAATAACTGCCGTCAGCAATCCCTCCGCAGCCTCGTAAAAAAACGCATTTTGACCCATGCTTGCCGTATCACCATCCGCTGATATTATGGTCTTGGCGGTTATTTTTGCGAATTTTTCGGACTTTGCCTTATATTCCAGCTTATTTTCAGCCTTATACATATCCATATACTTGTTGACAAGATAAAGCATATTGTAGCCGCTGCTGCGGGTCGGGTTGCGGAGGTCGATTACAGATATTTTGTAGCCGTAATATTTCTCGGCAATGGTCGCAGTATTTCTGAAGAGATCCCCCTTCGAGTCGGTCGTGGCGAACGACATCCCCGCTGCACAGCAGTATTCGATGTTCGGGTAAAGAAAATTAGCGGTCTTTCCGACACCGGACGCACCTATCATCAACGTGTGAATATCCGCGTCATCTACAAGCGCGGTCATTCCTGTTGCAGTTTCAATACAGCCGACTATCAGACCGTCCACGCTCGGAAGTTGCTCACCATTGCGCCACAAATGAGGTGCGTAGGGGATATGTTTGTATGTTCGGGTAACCTCCCCTTTGGTCGCAAACCTCGCCGTACCGTGCTGCCCATTTCCAACGGGCTTGTTGGGTATCCCTTTGAGGGAATAATGGTCGCCGATAGCCGCAATCAGCGCGACAATAAGAAAAAATGCTCCGCAGATACAGAGCAGCAGGATTTGTGTTTGGTTCATAACTACCTCCCCATTTAACAGCTCATTACTTGCGAAAATTGAGGCTCGTCCGAGGGTGATTCCTCGGATGTTTGTTTTTGTTCAGCTCGCTGAGCGAGGGTTTCCTCGGTCGCTAACCGTAAAGCGTGGTCGGCAATGTCATACAGTTTCCGAGCCGTTATTTTCAGCTCGGCGGCAGTCTGTGACGGCTTGCGAAGCTGCTCCAAGCCAACCTTTACTGCATTTTGCATCTTACCGAGCTTCACGGAAACACTTCCCTTATCCTGATAGCACCTATACTCGTCCGTAAGCCTGTTTTTCATCATATCAAGCGGAAATTCCACACCCGCGATCTTCAAAAAATGCTCACTCGCCGCAAGAGAAAACTCCGCTAATCGAACGCGATCAGCGGAGTTGTAAACAGCTATTAAGTCCTTGGCAATGCGGTTTGGATTGATTTTCATTTCGTTCAGTTCGACAACGCTCCGTAAGTACAGTTCCCTGCGCTCATGAGGAACAGCGGGGAGATATTCCGCGCCATAACGCTGTTTGAGCTGCTCGTTCCAATCCTTTTGCAAGGGAGCAAGACGAAAAATATTCGTATATCCTTTCTCGGCAAGTATATCTCCCAGCCGTTCTGCTGCCTCAATTCCGCCCTCGTCATTATCCGTGCAGAGATAGATTTCATTTAAATCCGGGCGGTTCTCCAAAGCCTTTAGCACTGCGCTCTCATACACACCGTTCATGGCGATGTAGCTGTGCTGCTGCCAATCCTTTTGGTAGAGCGTGATGAACGAGAGCATATCTATCGGGGCCTCAAAAACAAACAGCTTCTCATCATTACCAAAATGAGAGAAGCTGTATTTTGTATCCGAGTTCGCAACCGTTATCCGAAACGTTTTTCCAAAACTCAATGTGGAGCGTACCGAGGCTTGACGAGCTGTTCCGCTCTTGTCCATTCCAACAAACACGGCATTGTGATACTTACTGTCCTCGTAAATTTTATGTTCGTGAGCGAAATGCGAGATTATCTGCGGATCAATAAATCGCTGCTTGGTAAGATACGCAAATACCCGCCGCATATCCGAGTTCGGTTCAGGCAGCTCGAACGGCTTCTGAAGAGGCTTGGGAGCTTCCCTCGGAGCGGGACGAACAGTCTGCGCATCGCAATGTCCTCCGAGCAGTTCAATTACCGATTCTTGAAAAGAAAAACCGAGAAACTCCTGCAGAAATTTCACCGCATAGCCGCCGCGCTGGTTCTTGTGATCGTACCACTTGCCGCCGGAGATCGTCACGCTGTCATGCGTTCCGCTGCCGTCCGTGTAAATGAACTTATAAGTCGAGCCGACAGGCTTTACCCGCTGACCGTGACTCTCCAGATAAGACACAAGATTCGCCGTATTCGCGCGGTATAGATCATCTTCCGAAAAATTGATGTAGGGCATAAAAAACTCCTTTCTTCAGAATATAAAAAATATTAAATTGGTTACTTAACATTGTAGGTTCATGATGACCCTACCCATAGGCCACCAACAAGGCAGAATTCCCCCTTGTTAGTGAGTAAGAATTTCAAAAAATTAAGGCGGTCGCTCGACGAAGTATAAGTTCGTTGAGTTGCCGCCTGATTGTCTGTATCTGCGTTCGTGCCGAATGTACTGCGCTTTTTCGAGGTCGGAGAGAGCGCGTTTCACTGTGCTTTTGGACATCTTCAAGTCCGCTGCTATCGTTGAAACGGCAGGGTAACACAAGCCGTCCTTTCCGGCTCTGTCGCGCAGATACATATACACCGCAATTGCGCGGTGCGGCAAGTCTGTGGAATAAATTTCTTTGTTATTTAACAACTCATCCCTCCTTAAAAACGGGGTTTTCAAGCGTATTTTCTTTTAATCCGAGTGCCTGTTTCTTGCGTCGGATCGCAGCTTTCAGCTTATGCTCGGTACGGAGCTTCTGTCCGTGCAGACTGCGGTTGTAGTCATCGGAAATCAATCTGCCGAAGGAGAGCAGCATTGACACAACGGCGTTCTGTGCTGCCGTCATATGGTATCTGTTACTGTTTTCCAAGAACGCTTGGGCATATTCGTTCCCTAACTCGGCAGACTGCTTTATATATTCGATTCCCAACTCGCGATCCGTGTCGTAATCTATTCCGCTGAATATCATCATGCCGAGACGATACAATATTTTATCATCGGGGTTTTCGGCGGCAACTTTTTGAAAGCCGTCATACGCTTTTTTGAAATACATATCAGCCTGTTCTGAACTTTTCTCCGTTCCGATACCGTCACGGAGCATTTTCGCGGTTTCATAACAAGCGTAAGCATTATCCTGATCGGCGGACAGCTTATAATATTCAAACGCTTTCTCGTATTTCTGAGGAACACTGTTCCCGTAAAAATACAAGCTGCCGAGCGAGTATTGCGCGAATTTATTTCCCGCCGCCGCAGATTTTTCTAACCATGTGAATGCTTTTGAGTAGTCCTGTTCCGTACCATAGCCGAGTGCAAACATTTTTCCAATTCGGTACTGCACATAATCTTTAAGCCGCTTTGCGGTCGGTTCAAGCGCAATAAAACCTTGCAGAGCCTTTACAAAATATTCATCGGATTTCGGTATATTTTCTTCGCCAAGCAAGCCGTTCCGATACATTTTCCCGATATCAAAAACGGCGAGGATATTTCCCCTTTTGGCTTCAGCGTGGAACAGCTCAAATGCTTTCGGGATATTGTGTTTTTTATATAACTTGGAACAAGCGAATTTATATTCCGCAGTCCATTTGATATACAAATCCCTGCCCGATTCCACTTCATCAATCGCGCCCTCATCGTATTCCGTGAACATTTCTGTTGAGAACTCAATCTCCAGTACGGCGCGTATCACAGCATTTTTTATCGGCTTGAACATCTTGTTTTCTTCAAGCGGAGGAAACTTCTGCACGGCGCTTGTATAGGTTTCGTATTTTTGCTGTTCAAGTTTACACCATTCCGCATACATCTTTTTTAGCACAGGATTTTGGGAAAGTTCCGCAACAATCAAGTTCACGGTCTGCTTGACGTTGGGTTGCAGGTAGCCATACACTTTTTTGCCTTTGGAAATTTTAAGCTGTGTTTGCAGTTTCAGAACAAGCTGTTCAAGTTGCGGATTTTTAAAGCTGCCGTTCTGCAACTCGGACAACAGATTATTCATCACGTTCTCCGCTTCGGAGCGCAGTTTGTCACGAACAACAGTCTGCTGTTGATATAGATTCTGCAGTTCGTCTTTGTAGATGTCGTTCGCAAATGCGCTGCGTATTTTTTCTATGCCGTCCTTTGTAAGATATCCCTCTTTAGGATTTGTGGAATACACCACAATCTGAACATGCGGATTGGATTCCTTATTATGAAAAGCCGCATACCAACAAATATTTTCGGGAGCGACCCTCTGCGCCGCCGCTATACCCGAGATATGCCGCCGCACCAGATCGCGCCAGTGATCAAGGTCAATATATCCCATTCGCTCTGCGTCCTCTCGCCTTAGGGAAACGATATGCGTCCAGAGAGCGCCGCTATGATTTGCCACCTCTTTCGCTGCTCTATCCAAAATAATAGGGTCATCCGTTTCGGAAAATAAGCCGTGCGAGTTCGGACGGGAATCAAGATAGTTCATGAAAATCTCGCGATCAAGTTCCTGACGGCTCTCCTGTTTTTGCGTTGGTTTCTCTACACCCTCACGGGTTGCGATATATTTGATGTAGTTGCCGAACTTCTTGTGGACGTTAGGCTTGATGTATCGGCTGGTGACAATTAATTTTGCCATGAACAATTCCTCCATATCAAAAAAATCTCCTCTATAATTAGAGGAGAACGCAGACTGTAGAAAAACCCCGATTTGCAAGCAAGTCGGGGTTAAATTTATGCCAAATTATGCCTTTGAATGGAAATTACGCTCAATAACAGCGAAAAATGAGAAAAATATGCGCTTTCTCCAGCTATGGATTGCATATTTTTTGAGGTTCATCGCAACAAATTTAAGCCTGACCCAATTTGTTACCTGAGCCAAGCCTCTGAAAAGAGTATATCTCATCGAGTGCTTTTCCTTTGCATCTGCAAACACTCGTTCAATTGTCTCTTTCCTCAGTGTGTATATTGCTTTGTATTTCGGAGTACACCGAATATCCTCCGCCATTTCGATATATTCGCTCCAAACGTGCTTCGTTACTGTTTTCTCACTCTTTGCGTTTTTGGTACACTTATCTTTTGTCGGACACTTCTCGCATTTGTAGCCTTTGCTTTTGTACTCCTTGTAGCCGTCACGGTTTGTTGTTGAATAGTTCAGCACCTGATTTTCAGGACAAATTACACAATCATAATAAACATCATATACATATTCGGATGGTCTGTAATAATCTTTTACACCTGCAGGTCTTGTGTATGGTAATATCGGTATTCTTCCGTCATCAATTACTTCTTTGCATATCCAAGGGGTTTTGTAGCCTGCGTCAGCTACGACATTCTGTATTTCAGGATAATGTTCTGTAAGTCTTGCATATAGCCCGTCAAAAGCTACACTGTCATGTACATTTCCGGGATTGACTGTCACATCAAGAATATATCCTTTCTTGTCGCAAGCGGTCTGTGCTGTATATGCAAAGCATTTTTTGTGTTCGCCCTTGTGGAATACTCCGCATTCGGGGTCGGTGGTCGATTCATTAACGATTCTTTCTTTCGGCGGTTTGGTGTCATCAAACGGTTTCTTGCCGTGTTCTTCACGGTCTTCATTGATTTCTTCCATCAGCTTTTCTTCGTATATTTTAGCCGCCTTCGGAACAGCTTTCTTAACCGCTTTTTTCATATTGGCATTTGCCTTGATATGCGTTCCGTCAACGAATACTGTTTCGGGTGTAAGATAGCCTGCCTGCTCGATTTCGTTCAATATCCAATAGAATACCTTTTCTATTGTTTCAGCAGTAAATCTGTTTTTGAAATTGTAGCTGATTGTTGAGAAGTGTGGTGTCTGCTCGTTCAGCAGATAGCCTAAAAACCAACGGTATGCCACGTTTACCTTTATTTCATCAGCTGTTTTACGCAGAGAAGGTATCCCATAGATATGCTGTATCAATACCATTTTGAACAACACTATGGGGTCTATACTCGGTCTTCCGTTGTTTTCGCAGTATAAATCCGAAACTATTTCATAGATTTTTGTGAAGTCTATCACGCTATCTATTTTTCTGAGCAGATGGTCTTCCGGTATCAGCTCGTCCATACATACAAATTCTATCTGATGTCTTTCTTGTTTTCCTGTTTTCAGCACCTTTCATCACCATATTTATTATACCACATATCAATGAAAAAGCCAAGCATTTCTGCTTGACTTTTTTGACAGACTGAAATCTCCTCTATAATTAGAGGAGAACGGATTTGTTTTTATAGATCAACGTAAGATAACTGTAAATTATCGGAGG
>ENA-UOJC01000238-UOJC01000238.1-human-gut-metagenome-genome-assembly--contig:-C104-NODE-238-length-101271-cov-9.159688_pt1 | contig 101271 bp, 82 predicted proteins | sample MGYA00242339_ERZ723886 | MGnify/ENA metagenome assembly ERZ723886 | reverse complement strand
CGGAATATAAAGAAATCCCCGAAAACTCGATGTTTTCGGGGAAATTTGCTCTTTTGTGATATTCGCTTGAATTATCTCTTAGAGAACTGAGGAGCTCTACGAGCCTTCTTGAGACCGTATTTCTTACGCTCTTTCATTCTAGGATCACGAGTAAGGAATCCTGCCTTCTTCAGTGTAGGACGGAAATCTGCGTCTACATTCAGAAGAGCTCTTGCGATACCGTGTCTGATTGCACCGGCCTGACCGGTGAATCCGCCACCACGAACATTTACAAGTACATCATACTTGTCAAGTGTGTTGGTCGCTTCCAGTGGCTGACGAACGATAATCTTTAATGTCTCAAGACCGAAATACTGATCCATATCCTTCTTGTTGATTGTGATCTTACCATTTCCTGGTACTAAATATACTCTGGCAATACTGCTTTTTCTTCTGCCTGTTCCATAAAATTTATTAGCCAATGTCTTTTCCTCCTCTCAATTATGCTCTCTCTACGATTTCTAATACTTCCGGCTTCTGTGCGATCTGCTCATGCTCTGCACCTGCATATACATGAAGCTTTGTTGCCATCTGGCGACCAAGTGGTCCCTTTGGAAGCATTCCCTTTACTGCATGCTCAATTACATACTCCGGCTTCTTAGCGAGCATTTCCTTGAGTGTGGTCTCTTTCATACCACCAACATAATCAGAGTGATGATAATAAATCTTCTGCTCCAGCTTCTTACCTGTTACTTTGATCTTGTCAGCATTGATTACGATTACATAATCGCCGGTATCGATATGCGGAGTATACTCCGGCTTATTCTTACCTCTCAATACGCAAGCTACCTCTGAAGCGAGACGTCCTAATGTATGTCCTGTAGCATCAACTACATACCATTTTCTTTCAATCTTGGATGGGTTAGCCATATAACTTTTCATCCCAGTACCTCCTAACTTTTCTAACAATCTTCAACTGTCAGGCACATAAATACTGTTACCGGGGCTTTGGCTTAAGTATTTTACACGCCACATTAGACTATTATATTATGTTTATGAAAGCTTGTCAAGATACAAATTATGCAAATAATCTACAAATTATCCATTGATTTCTGTCATTCCTCCAGCTTGGCAACGGAAGCTCCACGGATCAGCTGGCTTGCCACTACAGACGGTGCTGAAAGCTTTACCTTGTGTCCCTCGATCAATTTGATCAACTGCTCTGCCGCCTTCATGCCAATCTTCTCCGTATCCTGCCGCACCGTGGTCAGACGAGGCTGAAGCTGGCTTGCGATAAAGATATCATCATAGCCCGCCACCGAGATATCCTGCGGGATCCTTAATCCCATCGACTCGATCGCAGCGATGCCTCCGACTGCCGAATAGTCATCGGAATATATAATGCAGGTTGGCCTGATCGGCTGCTGCAATAATGTCTTCGTATATTCTGCCGCCTTTTTCAGATTACGATACTCGGACGGAAAGATCCATCCTTCCGGCAATGCCAGACCATGCTTGTCCATTGTCTCCTTCAGCCCCTGAATACGAATATCTGTAACAATCGATGTATCGTCACCGGTAATATAAGCGATCTTCTTATGTCCCATCGAAATCACATATTCAACCAGTTCACGCATTCCTACCGCATTGTCCGATATGACAGAAAGACAGTCCGGAAATTCGTAATCGATCGTCACAACCGGAATATCACTTTCCACCAGCTCGCGTACCTCCGGATTATAGAAATCGATACAGGCGATCATGACGCCGTCCAGACCACGGTACCGGCAATGCTCCAGATATGTTTTGCTTTTCTTGTGCTTCTTATTGCTGTTGATAAAGGTGATATCATAACCTTTGCTTTCCGCGGTCACTTTAAAGCTGTTCAGGATATTTGCGAAATAATCATGTGTCAGACCGCTCATCGATTCATCAATAAAGAGAACACCAATATTAAAACTTTTGTTCATGCGGATCGCGCGGGCATAATACTGCGGAAAATATCCCTGTTCCTTTGCAACCTCTTTAATATGTTTTTTGGTTTCCTCTCCAATATCCTTTTTGTCGTTCAGTGCTTTGCTGACCGTGGCAACCGACACGCCACAAATCTTCGCAATGTCTTTAATTGATGCCATCTGCCCCTCCATTCTTACGTACACTAATGTGATCTCCGTTTTCTTATCACACACTTTCACCGCCACCGGCAATCTATCATTCATGCCTTCTCACCGCTGCCGACACATATATGTCTATCATACCACACCACTATGTCCGGCACAATCATTATACTAATGATTTGGCAGGTAAACCAGGCAAAGATACGCCCATCGTATAAATATTCCGGTCAGAATAAAACCATATTGTAGAATAATATCAAAAACCTTTCTGCGAATCTTTGGATTCTTCTCATCCACATCCATTTCAATCAGGTCAACCTTTGGAGACAGGAAGCGGATCAGCTTCGTATAAGCAGCAAGGATCAAAAGCCATAACACAAACATTCCGAAACCGGCCAGCTGCCACAGAAATGTCTGCGGCATACTTTCTACGTTCCTTTGTGCTCTCGTTCCGGTCAGATATCCAAGTGCAATATACAGATAATCCGTCGAGATATATCCCCACACAAGACTGACCACCGTTAATATTAATCGTTTCCACCAGCGCATTTCCTCACCTCCTGTCTTTTTGTTCCGAGTATATTTCCTAACATAATACCGCCTGGATTCTCTTACCCGGCATTCTCTTATTCAGCATTTTCCAGCACCGTCAGAATGCACTTATCCGGCATGTTCTAACACAGCCGGGGTTTCCCCTGATCCGACATCTGCTATATACGCTTTCCCTTTGCACATATCTTATCAATCTTCATCTCAAACGGCTTCAATGAACATATGTTACCCTCCAGAGATATACTTTGCGGTTTGTCACTGTTATTAAATACAAATCTCCAGGTCGTATCCTGCTTCTGCCGATATGTAATTTCTACGCCAAGCGGCAGATCATCCCGGAAGCTCAGCTTCTGCTCCTGTGCCATACGAGCCGCAAGCGCCATATAGAATGCGCGGTCCGGCACAGTTCCTACATAATATATGCGACCTTTGCCATATGTGTTTACTGTTACTGCCGGCTGCCCCGCATAATACTGATCTCCATAGACCGCCAGAACCTCTGCCGTGTCTGCTTCCAGTATATCACACCAGCGCTTATATGTGGCATCCTGATGCTCCGTCTGCAGTGAAGAAGCATCCTCCCTCAAAAACGAATTTGTACAGATTTGACCATACTGTCCACGAAGCTGTGCATCGGTAATCCGCAGCTTCCCTGTCCGCGCTCCGGCGGCATTGTATTCCGTCACGTGCACGCCAGCAAGTTCTTTATATATAGTAGGAAGACTGTCCATGATACACTGATTAGAGAGGTTCTTCACCCCCGAGCGGTTCGTCAAAAGCACCGTTCCTCCCTGCTTTGCAAAGTTCTCCAGTTTCTTCACGGTTCCGGAATGTTCAATGAGCATTGTCGGAGCAAGTACAATATCATATCCGTCAAACGATGCTCTCTCGTCAATAATATCTACACCAACGCCAATGCCGGTAAAACCGTCGTGAAGACACTTTAACTGCTCCAGATAATACATGCCCTCTGCCTGATGCTGCAGCTTGAAACCATATTCATTATCGGAGCTGTAAAGTAACGCCACACGATTGACCACCTCAGAGCCATCCAACTCCTGAAGCTGCTTTATCGTCTGCCCCAGCTCTTTAAATTCCTGATAGCGCCTTCCCGGCACATTGCTGTGATCCAGGATTCCGTGCCAGTACATTTCTGCACCCGACACGGCGGTGCGCCAGCGAAAATGAATCACGGCGTCCGCTCCATGTGCTACCGCCTGCAGTGCATACCCTTTGATCATCCCGGGTACCGGCATGGCTGACATAGGCATCCAGCTTCCCACCGCACCGCTTAACTGCTCCATGATCCAGAAATTCTTCTGCAAGATTCCGCGCATAAGATCCAGATGAAACGCATGGGAATATAGTTCCTGTGAATCTGTCGGAATCATCGTTGTCGGATAATTGTCATAAGAAACAAAGTCCAGATTATGGAACAGGTCATAAAAGTCCGGCATATTTTCACACAGCCAGCTATTGGTTGTAATCTGCGCCTTCGGATCCAGCGAATGGATCAGCTTTCTCTGAAATTCAAGATATGCTACCGTACTATCAGAAGCATATCGGTTATAATCAAGCGTCAATGACGGATTCTGCCACTTGATGAAATCTCCCATCGGCGGCTTCACCTGAGAAAAAGAAGAATACTCTCCGCTCCAGACGCTGTTGCCATACGCCTGATTGATCTGTTCCGTTGTACCGTACTTCTCCTTCATCCAGTCACGAAACGCCTCCTCGCACACTGCACAGCGGCAATGGTTCGCCTCCAGCTCATTGTCGATCTGGTATCCGATCACCGCCTCCTCATCCCGGTAATGATCTACCAATTGGCGGATGATACGCTCACACAGTGTCCGATAAACGGGACTGTTCATGCAGCGGTGTCCACGGATTCCGATGGAGATCCTTCTTCCGTCTGTTCCAACCTGAATGATCTCAGGATATTTCTCAAATGCCCACAACGGAGGGGTGCAGGTTGGTGTACACAAAAATATCTGAATCCCTCTGTCCTTAAAAACGGACACTGCATGGTCGAGCCATTCAAACCGGAAATCTCCCTCCTCCGGCTCCAGACGGCTCCATGCAAACTCCGCCATCCGGACAAGCTTCACACCGCATTCCTTCATATGGTCTGCATCCTGCTCCCACATCTCCTCCGGCCACTGCTCCGGATAATAATCAACCCCCAGTAAAATTCCCATATTCGTCCTCCACAAAAAACCTATACCGTGATATCGGGGGCAAAATGCATTTTTCAACGGATGACATGGATTGCTCCATCGTCAGGCAATTTGTATGTAAACATACATTGCTATCTGCTTTTGTCCCTTACATCATGCTACTCATTCATATGCTTCCTGATCTCCAGCATCTGGTCACGCAGACTTGCCGCCAGCTCGAAGTTTAACTCGGCAGCCGCTGTGTTCATCTTCTTTTTGATCTTGCGGACAAGCTGCTCTAATTCCTTCTGATTCATTGATTCGATATCCTTCTGGATATCACCGGTTTCTGTCTCCTCGACCTTCTTCGAAATCCGGATCAGATCCCGGACTGCTTTCTTGATCGTCTGCGGTGTAATACCATGCTCCTCGTTATATTTCTGCTGGATGCTGCGACGACGGTTCGTCTCATTGATCGCATTGCGCATGGAATCCGTCATAACATCCGCATACATGATCACATGACCCTCTGCATTTCGTGCAGCTCGTCCGATGATCTGAACCAACGCGATCTCTGAACGCAGGAAGCCCTCCTTATCTGCATCCAGGATTGCCACCAGAGCAATCTCCGGAATATCCAGTCCCTCTCGGAGCAGATTGATTCCCACCAGCACATCAAACACATCCATACGCATGTCGCGGATGATCTCCGAACGCTCCAGCGTATCAATATCCGAATGCAGGTACTTTACACGGATGCCCGCCTCACGCAGATAATCCGTCAGATCCTCCGCCATCCGCTTCGTCAGCGTATTGACCATAACCTTATTGCCTGCCGCAATAGTACGGTTCACCTCGCCTAACAGATCATCGATCTGCCCCTCTACCGGACGTACGTCAATCTCCGGATCCAGCAGCCCTGTCGGCCGGATGATCTGCTCTACTCTCGCCAGCTCATGCTCGTCCTCATATACATTCGGTGTCGCAGAAACAAACATCATCTGATTGATATGCTGCTCAAACTCCTCAAAGTTCAGCGGACGGTTGTCTAACGCCGATGGCAGACGGAAACCGTAGTCTACCAGCGTCCTCTTTCTGGAACGGTCTCCGGCATACATACCGCGGATCTGCGGGATCGTCATATGAGACTCATCCACCATAATAATAAAATCGTCCGGAAAATAATCCAGCAATGTATGCGGTGGTTCCCCTTCCTTCAATCCGGAAAGATGACGGGAATAATTCTCAATACCGGAACAAAAGCCGGTCTCACGCATCATTTCGATATCAAAATTAGTCCGTTCAGAAATCCTCTGTGCCTCCAGAAGCTTATCCTCAGACCGGAAATACCGTACTCTGTCCTCCAGCTCCGCCTCAATGTCACGGATCGCACGCTCCATCGCTTCCTTATCCACAACATAATGAGATGCCGGAAACACAACCATATGCTCCAGCTCGGACAAAACCTCACCGGTCAGCACATCGATCTCCGTGATCCTGTCCACCTCATCGCCGAAAAATTCCACACGGATCGCGCGGTCAGACTCCGAAATCGGGAATACCTCCAGCACATCTCCGCGCACACGGAAGGTACCACGCTGAAAATCCATGTCATTCCTTGTGTACTGCATATCGATCAGACGGTGAATGACCTCATCACGATCCTTGATCATGCCCGGTCGCAGTGACACGGTCATATTCTGATAATCGATCGGGCTTCCGAGACCATATATGCAGGACACACTCGCCACGATCACGACATCTCTCCTCTCCGTCAGTGCCGCCGTCGCCGAATGCCGCAGCTTATCGATCTCATCATTAATCGAGGAATCCTTCTCAATATATGTGTCCGAGGACGGTACATATGCCTCCGGCTGGTAATAATCATAATAGGATACAAAATACTCCACCGCATTCTCCGGGAAAAATTCCTTGAACTCGCCGTAGAGCTGCGCCGCCAGAGTCTTATTGTGCGCAATGACTAAAGTCGGTTTATTAAGCTTTGCAATGACATTTGCCATGGTAAAGGTCTTGCCGGAACCGGTAACACCAAGTAAGGTCTGAAACTGATCGCCCTCCTCAAAGCCCCTGACCAGAGCGTCGATCGCCTCCGGCTGGTCTCCGGTGGGCTGGTATTCGGAATGTAATATAAAATGATCCATGATTGTCTGAACACCTCCAAATAAGAGAAATACTGGAAACTGCCGGAAACATATCCGGTGATTTCTCTCCGATTTGTGTCTTTTCACACTATAATAAAACAGGGAACAAATCTCTCCATGATGGCGATTCATTCCCTATGTATCTTTCATCATTCATAAAATCAGTATAGCATAGTATTATTGTCAATGCAACGAAATTATGAACATTTGTTCGATTTTATTCTTTTGTCAGCACGGAAATAATTTCTTCCCGCTTCGGCATCACCTTCAATGCCCCTTTGCGGGTGGTAATGATCGAAGATGCCGCATTGGCAAACCGGAGCATTTCATGCAGATCATCTTCCGTCAAAGAATCAAGTCCTTTTTCGAGAACAGCATTTAAAACGCACGCCATAAAGGTATCTCCCGCCCCTGTGGTCTCTATCGTGTCGTCCCGCAGAAACGGCTCGCAAAATACGCTTTTCCCCTGATAATATGCCTTGCTTCCATATTTTCCCATAGTTGCACATATTAATATCGGACGATTTTTTCTCAAAATTTCCGCAATGCCCTGATCAATATCCTTCTTACCGGTCAAAAAGGCGATTTCATCATCGGAAATCTTTAAGATATCGCACTGTCCGATTCCATACCACATTTGACGTGCGGCATCCTCCAGACTGTTCCATAGCGGTGGTCTTAAATTGGGATCAAAAGAGATAAGGGCACCTTCTTTTTTGGCATGCTGCACGGCTCTTTGGGTTGCATCCTTTACCTGCTCGTGCGTCATAGACAAGGTTCCAAAATGAAAAATCCTTGTCTGAGCAAGCTTCTCCTGCTGTACCTCCTCCCATCGTAGCATCATATCAGCTCCGGGATTTCTATAAAACGAAAACTCCCTGTCTCCGTCTTTCTTTGTATGAACAAAGGCTAACGTAGTATGCACCTCCGGATCTACAACAAGATTATCCGTATTGATTCCCTGTGTTTTTACTGCATCTGCCAGCATCCGTCCAAAAACATCATCCCCGACTTTTCCGATAAATGCCGTACTTTTTCCAAGATTTTGCAGCATGGACAATACATTACACGGAGCACCTCCGGGATTGACCTCCAAAACAGGATTTCCCTGTGTACTGATTCCATTTTCCGTAAAATCCACAAGTAATTCCCCTAATGCAGCCACGTCAAATTTTTTCATCATTTTCCTCCTATCTGCATACATCATGCCATTTCGCCGATAGATATATCATATTTATCAATATTGACAGTAACAGAACCATCACAGACAAAACTGATCTGATCGGCATCCAACGGAGTATAGAATGTCGTACTCATCACCTGTGCCCCATCATTTATAAAAATCTCTGCGGAATATTTATCCAGGATCATCCGAATCTTAACAACGTCACCCGAAACTTTGACCGGAACTTTTCTCTGTGCCAGTACATCACGGATCATTCCACAGTATGTCCTGTCAATTTCTATAGTTTTACCCGCACGGTCATAAGTAAATTTCGTAAAATGCTTTTCATTTTGTGCAAAGCAGATGTCAAACGAAGTATAATCGCCCTCCAAAAGTTCTACAGTCATATCCAGCACACGTCCCCGGATTCCTTCCTTCTGACATGTCCCTTTTATCGTACACTGGTCATAATGAACCGAGTTACTGTAGTATTTTTCCAACTCCCGAACCGGACTTTGCAATATCCGCCCGTTATCAAGACGAAGCTCTCTTGGAATAGTCATCATACATGCCCATTTCTGATCTGCCGGGCGAATATTGGCATCCCAGGTCTGCATCCATCCGATCAAAATACGCCGTCCATCCGCAGACAACATGGTCTGTGATGCGTAAAAGTCGAGGCCATCATCCAGAGAGTATACATGCGAATAATCAAATACATGCCGTCCCCTGTCGTAACTGCCGGTATAATATACTGCATTATTTCCATTATGAAACTCCGAACCGGCGCACAGATCCTGCGGAGAAGCAAGCAGTATATATTCCCCGTCCAATTCAAAGAAATCCGGGCATTCCCACATAGTTCCAAGATTTCCTTTTTTATCCTCTGCCAGTACAGATACATACTCCCACTCAATGGCATTCTCCGAATGAAATAATACAACCTGCGGCTTTCCCTGGTCTGTTTTGTTTCCAACGACCATATAATATCCGTCATCTTCTTTCCAGATCTTCGGATCTCTGAAATGCTCTCTGCTAAACCCCTTCGGAAGCATGTCACCGGTCACTACCGGATTTTGCGCAAGTTTATTATATGCCTTTCCATCCCCCAAAGCAATACATTGATTCTGATACGTATATTTCTGCCCATCCTCCTCTTTTTCCATGACACCGGTATATACAAGAAGATGACCTTTCTCTGTCTCTATTCCTGAACCAGAAAAACAACCTGCTTCATCATACGCCTGATCCGGAGCCAATGCTGCCGGAAGTTCCGTCCATTTCACGAAATCCTCTGTTTCATAATGTCCCCAGTGCATCGGTCCCCACACTGTACTGTAGGGATGAAACTGGTAAAACAAATGGGTCTTTCCCTGATATACCGAAAAGCCATTGGGATCGTTCATCCAGCCGCATGGCGGTGTTACATGGAACACCGGAAGCTCTTCTTTTGGAATGCGGTTCTGTTTAACATATTCATTTGCTTTTTTCAACTGATCCATATCTATACCTGTCCCTTTCCGGATGTCTGCGGCTCTGCCCCTACAGACATCCGATTGTTTCATACCTTACCTACAGTTCGATCGCTTCTTCCGTATCGATATCAAAAAAGTGCATCCTATGCGACACAAACACAAATTCTACCTTATCCCCCACTTTGCACAGCTCATATTTTGAAACCCTGGCAATCGTTACTGCTCCTCCAAATTCAAAATAGATATTATTTTCATTTCCCATGATCTCTGTATTATCAACAACTGCCTGCATCTTATTTTCTTTATAGATGTCCAGATTTTGTGGATCAAATTTAATGTCCTCTCCACGAATTCCAAGTGTCATTCTTGTTCCATGCTTCTTTAACTTCTCAGCCATTTCCTGCTTCATGGTCAGCCGATTGCCATCTGAAAATACAATCTGTCCATCCTCAATGGAAACATCATAGAAATTCATCTGTGGTGAGCCGATAAATCCCGCCACAAATTTATTGACCGGTTTTTCGTACAGCTCCATAGGCTTTCCAACCTGCTGTACAACACCCGCTTTCATGATCACAATACGGTCTGCCATGGTCATTGCTTCCACCTGGTCATGCGTAACGTAGATCGTAGTACTTCCAAGGCTGCGGTGAAGCTTGCTGATCTCATTTCTCATGCTGACACGAAGCTTTGCATCCAGATTAGACAGCGGCTCATCCATCAAAAATACCTTCTGATCCTTTACGATTGCTCTTCCAAGAGCCACTCTCTGCCTCTGGCCTCCGGACAGATTTTTCGGTTTACGGTTTCTATATTCCTCCAGTCCCAGAATATCAATTGCCCAGTCTACCTTTTTTTTGATCTCGTCAGCCGGTACCTTCATATTTTTCAGTCCATAGCCGATATTTTTCTCCACCGTCATATGAGGATATAACGCATAATTCTGAAATACCATAGAAATGCCTCGATCTCTTGGTGCGACCTCATTCATTCTCTTCCCATCAATATACAAATCTCCGGAAGTGATTTCTTCAAATCCCGCGATCATCCGCAGTGTCGTAGATTTTCCACAGCCGGATGGTCCAACAAATGCAATAAATTCTTTTTCATTGATCTCCAGATCAAAATCTGTCACTGCCTTTTTATCTGTACCCGGATACTGCTTGCATACTTTTTTTAATTCAATAAAACTCATAACTTAACCCTCCTTTGAACCTGTGGAAACAACTCCTTCCACAATCTGCTTTGAAAATAACGCATAAATGATGATAACCGGTATCGTTACCAGTGTAATGACAGCTAATGTCTGACCCATTGTTGTATTATCATTGGACGTGATCGCATTTAATCCGATCTGTGCCGTCAAAAGATCACTTGAAGTAAATACAAGGGATGGCCACAAATAATCGTTCCACACATTTAAAAATGTAAATACACTGACTGTTGCCACAACACTCTTAGACATTGGAAGCACCATAGTAAAGAAATACTTCACCGGACTGCAAAAATCCAACTGCGCCGCCTCGTAAACATCATCCGGAAGACTGACAAACACCTGCCGGAACAGGAATATATTAAATGGATTTACGATCATCGGAAGAACATACCCGATAATGTTATTTAAAAGTCCCAATTTTGCAATAAACAGGAAATGTATGGTAATGATCGTCTCCATCGGCACGATCATCAAAAGCATAATGATAAGAAGCCAGCGTTCCTTAAACGGAAAATTGATCTTGGCCAGTGCATAGCCTGCCAGCCCGTTTACAATGATTCCAAGCACGATCAATACCGCTGCATAAAGCAATGTGTTTGCCATATAACGAAGAAAGCTCGTGTTGGTCAGAATGGTAATATAATTTTCGAAAAAACTGCCATTTAACGCCGGAGGAATAAACGCCGCCAGCGAATTCATATCTCTTGTGATCGCTGCATCTGTTTTAAAAGAATTAGCAAGCATCCATATTACAGGAAACAGAAAAAACAAGGACACGATAATCATAATGATAACAAGAATGATATTAATTCGTTTTTGCTTTTTTGTTAACATGTTTTTTTCCCTCCTTATCTTTGGTGAGGATTGTCTGGATCACCGTCAGGATCATTACGAAAAATGCAAATACGATCGCCATCGTAGATGCCAGTCCGATTTCCCAGTTTACCGTGCCGGTTTCATAAATATCATAAACCATGGTATAGGTTGAATGAGATGGACCTCCTCCCGTCATAACCATTGGCTGTACCAGCATACGGAACGCTCCGATCGTGATCGTGATCAGTACAAAAATACACAATGGCTTTAACTCCGGCAATGTGATATCCTTAAATTTCTGCCAACTGCTGGCATGATCCATTTCAGCAGCCTCATAAAGTGCCGGATTGATCTGCTGCAGTCCGCCCAAGAAGATCAACATCTGATAACCGACTCCCTGCCATGCACTCATAACAGCGATGGATGGCAGAGCCTGATCTGCACTGTTGATAAACGGCTGTGCGTTGATTCCAATGTGTGCAAGAATGGAATTTAAAATTCCCTCCGGGCTGTAGATCTGCACCCAGAGTGTAGATACAACCGCCAAAGACATAACAACCGGAATAAAAAATGCCACCTTAAAATATGCCTTACAATACGTCACCTTATTGATCAGAAGTGCCAGTCCTAACGCTCCCAGTCCCTGTAGCGGAACAATTATGATCACAAATTTCACGGTATTGGTAAATGCCTGCCGGAAATCATCGTCCTTGAATACCTGAAAATAATTGTCCAACCCGGTAAAATGCGTCAGGCTTGGATTTAATGCAAAAAAGTCTGTAAAGCTAAATACCAATGTCAATATCATTGGCAGGAACAAAAACAATGTCAATAAGACAAGTGCCGGGCCAAAAAAGGCCATTCCCATAATTGATTCTCTTCTTTTTTTCATCATTCTAACGTATAACGCTTCAGCTTTGCGTTAATCCTTTCTACAGATTTATCCAGCTGCTCCTGTGGATCAAAACCACTCAGAACACAATTTTCCAGTACCTGCTGAAATGATGTACTTACCTGTGGATATGCAGGAGTCTTTGGCCTTGGATGACCATAGTTGCTTAATTGATAGTATAGCGCTTTGTAATTTTCGTCTTTTTGAAATACGTCGATTGTTTCATACGCTTCATATGTGGATGGAAATGATTTTGACTTTTCCCATAAACACTTCCCGCTGTCCACACCGCTCATCCATTTCACTAATTCGGTTGCTCCCTTGATATGTTTTGTCTTGGAAGAGGCTGCAAAAGCCCAGGAACCGGTTGGAGCGTATCTCTCTCCGTTCCAAGAATCTCCGACTACATATGGAGCCACACCAAAGGACACATCCGGATAGCTGGTATAAAGTGTATTAACCTCCCATGCACCATCAATCTTAAATGCTGCCCTGCCGCTTTCAAACAAATGATCGATCGGCACCTTTGACATATACTTATTCTTCAGCAACGACTGGAAATAAGATACTGTTTTTACATTTTCCTTCGAATTAAAGACACCATCCACGGAAAGTCCCGTCTCGTCCACCATATTTCCGCCATTTGACCAGAAAAACGGTGCATAATAATAGATGGTTGCCTCCCCCACCGGAAATGTCATATCAAGGGCATATCCATTCTTTTTATCCATAACCGGTTTCAGCTTTGCAAGAATGTCCAAAAACTGGGACTGAGTCCACGGATGATCTGCATCAGGTATGCTGATTCCTGCCTCTTTCAGTATGTCCTTATTATAGTACAGACCAACACTGGACTCCATTGCTCCCAGAGCGTACAGCTTGTCCTTGTAAGTTCCCTGATCGATAATAGACTGCAGGTAAACGGATTTTTCTTTCTCCGTCAGCTTTGCCAGAGGCTGAATAATCCCATTGGATGCATATGCTGCGATATTCGGTCCGTCTACTGTCAGCACATCCGGAAGGTCTCCCGACATGACGGATGCATTGATCTTATCAGAGTATCCTCCGCCACTGTCATTTCGCGGAATAAACTCAATATCCGCAAAATATGTTCCATCATACTTCTTGTTAAATGCATCAACTGCTTCCCGATAGCATCGGCCTTCATCGGTATCCTCAATGGAGTGTACCCATATGGACAGATACTGCTCTCCTTTATCATATCCGGCGATGCTTCCGGGCTTCGGCGTACTTTTCTGACATCCGGTCAGGCTGAGTGCAAGTACGCTCATGGCCAGAGCCGTTATCACACGTTTTCTCATTCTGTTCTCCTTTCTTTCGTCGTGTCTCTATAAGTGTTTCCGTTTGTGTAATCGGTAAAGTAACCGGTTACTTTGTGATTTAATAATACTATGATGCATATCGTTTGTCAACCATTTTTTTAAATTATTATAACCGGTTACGTTACCGGTTATTTTTTCATTGAATTCACGCCTCTGTTCTGCTATACTAAGGACAGATTTACAGCACGAAAATACACTCCCAACGCAGAAAGGCACAAAACATGGATAATAAAAAGAAAAAAGTCACCTTTGACGACATTGCAAAATATACTCACTTTTCCAAAACAACCATCTCCAGATATTTCAATAATCCTGATTCCCTTACATTAAAAAACCAGGAGATCATCGCACAGGCACTGGTCGATCTGGATTATCATGAGAACAAGCTCGCAAAAGTGCTGGCAAATGGCAAAAGCGAATTTGTCGGCATTCTGTTACCCAATTTATTCCTTCATTATTACTCAGAAATGTTAAACCAGATCTTATCTACTTATGAAACTTTTGGATATAAATTTCTGGTGTTTACCAGCAACGGCTCCGAGGAAACAGAACGAAAATACCTTCAGGAGCTGCTTGCTTACAAGATTGAGGGACTCATTGTGTTAAGCCACACAATCCCGTCGCAGGAATTGGCTTCTTATCACATTCCTGTCGTCACCATCGAACGGGAGGATGAATATGTAAACAGTATCAATACTGACAACTATATGGGAGCCGTGCAGGCTGCCAGTCTCCTTGTCAAAAACAACTGTGACATCCTGATCCACATCAATTCTGATGTTTCTCCGTCCGTCCCTTCTTACGGCCGTATCCAGGGTTTTCGCGATACCTGCCAGCAGTTCAATATCCGACACAAAATTATCCTTACAGATCTCGGCAACAGTTATCCGGAAACACAGCAGCACATTAGTGAGGTCTACAATCTGATCAAAGACAAATATCCGGATAAACGAAAAGGAATCTTTCTTGCCAATGACACCCATGCCAATATTTTTCTGAATCTGCTGATGAGAGATTATGGCACTCTTCCGGATGACTTCCGGATCATCGGGTATGATGATTCCCCAATTGCCTCCGAGGCAATTATCCCGATCAGCACTGTAGGACAGCAGATCGACAAGATTGCACATGAAGCCATGAAGCTGCTGGTTTCCCAGATGAATGAAATGAAAAAGCGTCGACCGGTTCCTCAGACCGAGATCATTCACAAAATGATCACACCGGTTTTAGTGAGACGAGATACAACAACGTAAGAGTCCCAAAACCTCTCCCAACCAGCAAAGTTGTACATACTACGTTTCCAAATTTGTGCAATTTATCCGACTTAAATGTTATAGTAAATCATTTAAGTTGCAATATTTTTGTCATTTTTGCCGATTTTACCTTATGAATTGTTTTATATATGGTCATTTTATACAAACCATGTTAACATTTATCTCAGGGTGAGCAAAACAAAAAATATTTCGAAAAGGCAAAGCTTTTTCAAAGGAGGGTTTATGAGATTTAAAAAAATCTTTGCTGTTGTAATGGCGGCAGCTGTAACACTGTCCACGCTCAATGGTTTTCATGGTTTTTCTGCTCCAAAAACTGCAAAAGCTGCGAGCTTTGTTGATCTGAACCAGAGCCAGATCGCATCCGCAATGGGAGCCGGCTGGAACCTTGGAAATCAGCTGGAAGCATCCCTGAACGGAACGCCAAATGAAACATGCTGGGGTAATCCTACGATCAACGCCAATCTGATCAAGGCAGTCAAAAATGCCGGTTTTCGTTCCATCCGTATTCCGGTTTCCTATTTGGGCAAGATCAGCAGCAACTCAAGTTACACCATCGATTCATCGTGGTTAAACAGGGTACAGCAGGTAGTTGATATGTGTATTGCTAATGACCTGTATGTCATTATTAACATGCACGGCGATGGCTATCACTCTGTCGATGGCGGCTGGCTTTTCTGTGACGGTTCCAACCAGACTGCGATCCGTGCCAAATACAAAGCCTGCTGGAAACAGATCGCCACACGTTTCCGCTCATATGACCAGCACCTGATCTTCGAATCCATGAATGAAGAATATGATGGCACTTACGGAACACCAAACAGAACATATTATGAAAATATCAACCAGCTCAATCAGATCTTTGTAGATACCGTACGCACTTCCGGTGGAAACAATGCGAAGCGCTGGTTAATGCTCCCGGGCTGGAACACTAACATCAATTACACTGTAGGCGATTATGGTTTCCGGGTTCCTACCGACAACAACTGCACTGCCGGCGGAAAGCGCATCATGATCTCTGTTCATTATTATGATCCATGGGGCTTCTGCGGAGAAGAAAGCACCACGGCAACCCAATGGGGAAGCAAGGCAAACAATAGCTCAAAGGTTGATTCCTGGGGCGATGAGTCTTATCTGAAATCCCAGTTTAACAGTCTGTATAACAAATTCTGCAGCCAGGGATATCCGGTCGTGATCGGAGAATACGGTGCCATTGATAAATCTGCTTTCGATTCAAACAACACGGCATGCCGTGCGGAATTTGCTTCCAAAGTCTGCACTTATGCAAAGAAATATGGCTGTATTCCAATCTGGTGGGATAACGGTGCAACAGGCACATATGGTTTCGGTTTATTTAACCGCAATACCGGTGCAGTCACACAGCCAAAGATCATCAATGCCATCACTGCCGTGTATCCGTCCTCAGGCAATACCTCCGGTTCCACAAGCAGTATTGATACCAGCAAAACATATATGCTGAAAAACGTAAACAGTGGTCTGTATATGGATGTCTGCGGTGCGAAAGCGGTAAATGGTACAAATGTCATCCAGTACTCTGCTTCCAAAGCAAAAGCAAATAATACCTGGAAATTTGTTCCTGACGGAAAAGGATATTACTATATTTACTCCTGTCTGGGAGACGGCAGAACATTTCTTCTAGATGTTTCATGCAACAGCAGTGCAAACGGGACAAACATCGGGATTTACAAAAATACCAACTGCAGTGCCCAGCTTTACAAGCTTGTAAAAAATTCCGACGGAAGCTACAGCATTTACACAAAGTCTTCCGGCTGTAAGAGTGTTGTCGAGATTGCTAATGCAAACCGCAGCAATAACGGCAATGTACAGCAATGGGTTTACAACGGACATAACTGTCAGAAATGGAATTTGATCGCACGGTAAAACTTTCCCCTGACACAGCAAACGACCTATTGGTCTTTCGGTCGCCGTACCACATGGTATGGCGACTTTTTATTGCATAATCTCTTCCCCTTAATGTGTTACCTTTCAACTGCTTTCTTCTCTCTTCTGACGAAGCTCCTGCTCCCACTGATGCAGTCTGCGCGCTCCTTCCGGATTCTGTTTTTCCAGTCTCTGTTCGAGCTTTTCCCGACGATGCTGAAGTTTCTCCAGAATCTCCGGATGCTCTCTGCCAATCTCCTCGCGAATATGGTGGCGACGTTTTTCCAGCAGTTCCAGGATAATCCGGCGATGATCCCTATCTGCCATTTTATCCGGAAGCTCATCCATGTGAATCTCCATACGGCGCAGAAATTCATCCTCATCAATCGCCCCAAGTCCATGCCAATATTTGAGGCTGCTTTCGATACCCTGTTCTGCGATCTCCTCCCAGTCCGGCATGCAATGAATGCTGTCTAACACCTGATGAACACGCTTCTCGATCTGATCCACGGTCTCATCACCAAACGCCCACGCAAACTCCTCCAGTGTATTTTCTGTTTCCGCCGAAATATTTATGATGTGTCCGTTTTTCGGGATAGTGTATCCCTTTAAGGTATATGGTTCCAGATATCCGCTGTCATGAAGTGCCGCTGTAATTGTACGGCGCACATGTCCCTTCTCGATCATCCAGCCAATACCGAGCTGACGCATCTGCTCATTAACCGATGACATATGCTCTGTGATGTAGAAATGAATCCCCTGTTTTACAAAACGCTCACACATCATTTCCAACCGGTCTGCCGCTGTGATATCGATACTCGTCATCGCCCCGGCATCGACAATAACCACCTTTGTTTCATCCGAAATTCTGTTCTCAATATCTTCCTGAAAGGTCTTTACATTTGCAAAGAAAAGGCTTTCACTGAAACGGTAGATCACGACATGCTCAATCTCATGCGCATGACGGTTCTTGCTGCAGTCGTAAAAACCATCCCTTCCCGGGATCACCCCGAGAAATGCTCTCGGCGGATTGGTTGCTTTCAGCACAACGGCGATAAAGGAAAGAATAATTCCTATGATAACGCCGTAGATCGTTCCCAGAAGAAGTACGGCAAAAAATGCTGCCAGGAAAATATAGAATTCATTGCGGCTGACCCGGAATAAACGGACTGCCAGATCAAGCTCCACTACCTTCATCAATGCGGAAATCACGATCGCCGTCAATACCGGAACCGGAAGATATCCGATAAAGCCTGTTCCAAACAACAGAAGAAGTATCATCGCAATTCCCGCTGTCACTGATACCATCTGTGTTCTGCCGCCATACTGATCATTCATGGAGGTTCTTGAAATACTTCCATTGACCGGACAGCATCCCACCAGTGCCGATGCAATATTGCCCACGGCACAGGCAAGAATTTCCTGATTATCTTTTATTTTATAGCCATTGCGGAATGCAAAATTATTCTCCGAAAGAAGCGTTTCTGCCATGATCACGACAGCAACCATGAGTCCTCTGCCCGCTGCCTGCGAAAGATCCACTGACCGAAATTGTGGACACATAAGCTTCGGCAGCCCCGGCTCTACCGCCGATAAAAGACGCACTCCATACTGATCGATATGACCGAAACAGGTCAACAGCACGCCTGCTGCCATGACAACGATCACCATTGGAAATTTGGGCGCAAGCCTCCTTGCGATCACGATCACCGCCAGAGAACAAACACCAAGCAGCACAGAAGCACCGTTGATCTGATGCACCGCCTCAATAATCGCCCGGATAAGCTCCGGCAGTTCACCTGTTCCGGAACCTCCTCCGAGAATCTTTGGAATCTGCATCAGAATAATTGTCACCGCAATACCGCTGATAAAGCCTCCCATGACCGGAGTTGATATGTAATCTACCATCTTGCCCGCCTTGAGCAGAAAAAACAACAGAAGCCAGCATCCGGCAAACAACGCCGTCATCGGAATAAATGACATCGCCTCCGGTGACTGTGCCTGCAGACCAAGCCCTGCTGCCGCCGCACCTATGATCGCCGCGGGTGCCGCATCCACGCCAAAAATAAACTGGGGAGATGTCGTAAACATCGCAAAAAATAAAATCGGCAATACCGATCCATATAGTCCATAGACCGGCGGAAGTCCGGAGACCTCCGCGTAACCCATGGATATCGGGATCGAAACTGCCGCAATGATTATGCCTGCCAGAATGTCCTTTGGCAGATAATTTAATTTATAATTTTTCATTGTCCGGAAAATCTTCATGTTTATAACCCGTATGCCCTTCCATGCAGATATCGGTCACATATATGTCCTCTATTTCGTACATATATGCAGCTTAACAATAGAGAATTACTTTCTGTTTATTCTACATAATATACATAATCGTCCTTGCGTGGTGCTGCCTCCGGCTCATCGCCGTCCATATAGCCGATCACACAATGACCGATGCCTTCATAATCTCCCTCAATTCCCAGAGATTTTAAGATTGCCTTTCCTTCTTCGCTTTCAAACTCTTCCTTGGCACGATGGATCCAGCAGCTGCCAAGACCTGCATCCTTCGCTGCAAGCATGAGATTTCCCATCACAAGGCTTCCGTCATACACATGCGTTGGCATCTTTTTATCTGCCAGCACGATCAGCACAACCGGAGCACCGTAAAACGGATCTGTTCCCTCTGCTGCTCCCATGATCCGGGCGTTCATACGGGAAAGCTTATCCCGCACCTCTTTATTTAATACAGCAACAATGATCGGGGACTGCTTTCCTCTTCCGGTTGCCGCATAAGTTCCTGCCTCGATCACGCGGTCGATCAATTCTCTCTCCGGCATCTTATCCTGAAATTTACGAATACTTCTTCTTGTTCGGATCGTCTTCATTGTTTCACTCATATACATCTTCCTTTCTTCTCTATCATTCCTATTTGCAATCTGCGGACGAAAAACTGCTGTCGCGATGTTTGCGTTTGCGGATAGCTTTTTTATTATTCTACGGTTCCTTTATGCGGCACTGCCTCTCTGACCGGACCTGTCTCTGTCACAGATCTGCTGAAATTCCCTCAGTTTCTGCTTTGCCTGCTGACTCAGATCCTTCGGCACCTTAACCTGCACCGTCACATACTCATCCCCGTGAACTGATGCATCCTTCATAGACACAATACCCTTTCCGCGAAGCCTGATCTTGCTGCCTGCCTGCGTCCCCTCCGGAATGCGGCACATGACTCTTCCATTTAACGTATCTACCGGTACTTCGCCGCCAAAAACTGCCGTTGTAAAAGGCACCTCAATCTGAGTATATATATCCATTCCCTTTCTGTCAAATCCAGGCTTTGACCGGACATGCACCTTTAAGAACAGATCTCCGTCAGGACCGCCTCCATATCCCGGCATGCCTTTGCCGCGCAGACGCACACTCATTCCGTCATTTACTCCGGCAGGAATGTGTACCTGCAGAGACTTCCTCTGACCGGAGCCATCCTGTGACACAATATGAATGATCTTATCACAGCCAAACGCCGCCTCCTCAAAGGTAATATCTGTCTGTGCCTCCAGATCGTCTCCCTTTGCCGAGCCTGTACTCCGGTGAAAACCGCCAAAGCCGCTGCCAAAACCACCGCTTTGATGAAAGCTGCCGCCAAAGCCACCGCTGTCCTGTCCGTGAAATCCGGTTCCCTGCGACTTACCATGAAACATGCCACCGAAAATATCATCAAAGATGTCGTCCATATTGCCACCCTCAAAATGATATTCGTGATAGCCGCCTGTCCCAAAATCGGGACCGCCATAGCTCTGATAAAAATGCTGTCCGCTCTGCGGACCGGCACCGCCCTCCTCAAATGCTGCAAAACCATATTGGTCGTACAGCTTTTTCTTTTCTGCATCACTGAGCACATTATATGCTTCTGTAACTTCCTTAAAATTTCTCTCTGCCTCTTTATCGCCCGGATTCACGTCCGGATGATACTTCTTGGCAAGCTTACGGTATGCTTTTTTGATCTCCTTTTCATCCGCTCCTTTCCGGATACCAAGGACATCGTAATAATCTCTTTTCTTCATCATCCTCACCTCCGAATAAAACGGGCAAAACAAACGTTTTGCTCTGCTTTTTGCTGCATCAGGGACATTGTCCTGCGCAATAAACATATACAGAAAAGAGGCATACGAATCTGTTCGCATCCCTCCAAGGCTGTTAATAGGGTGATAAACCATCCAATATATCAACCCTGCTGTATTGCATTTTTACTTTCGATTATGTTATACCACTTATTTTAGCACTCGTCAAGTCTGTTGGCTAATAATTATTCCATCAATAAAAAATCTGTCAGATAAATAATCTCCTACGCTTTCTTCTGAAGCCATATCCGCATCGCCGTCAGCACCGCCAGCAGGATTGCCGCGCTTAAGATCAGAACAACCCACCAGATCTGGATGAATGCCGCCAGTATATAGCCAACCACGCAGACTGCCGCCACGACAGCCGCATACGGAAGCTGCGTTGAAACATGATTCATATGATTACACTGCGCTCCCGCCGAGGACATAACCGTGGTGTCCGAAATCGGGGACACATGATCGCCGCATACCGCACCTGCCAGTACCGCAGACACCGAAATGATCATCATCTCCATATGTCCCTGCTCCGGGAACATTGCAATTACGATCGGTACAAGAATTGCGAAGGTTCCCCAGCTCGTTCCGGTCGAAAACGCCAGAAAGATTGCAATAATAAATATGATCATCGGTATAAACATACTTGCCGAAGCATTCTGTCCGACAACACTTTTCACAAATGTACTGATCTCGAGATGATCACCAATTCCCTTCAGCGCCCACGCAAAGGTCAGGATCGCCATGGCAGGAACCATCAGACGAAATCCCTCCACAAAGCTTTCCATGAAATCGGCAAAGTTCAGAACCTTTCTCGGAAGATACCAGATCAAACAGAAAAGAATCGTGACAAGTCCTGCAAAGATCAGGCTCCGCTCAGAGTCACAGCCGGAGAACGCAGCGACCACATTCGTTGCTCCTCCTAAATATCCGGTATAGATCATGGCACCGATCGCAGATACGATCAGAAGCACTACCGGAAGAACCAGATCAGCAACACGTCCCTTTTCGTTAACCTCTTCCTGCTTCTCCTCCTTCAGTGCATCCTCTCCGGACGTAAACAGATCACCGCGCTCCGCATTGATCTCATGTTTCTTCATCAAACCGAAATCAAAACCGGTGAGGATCAGATAAAGCACCATCAAAAGGGTCAGGATTGCATACAGATTGTACGGAATCGTCCGCAGAAACAGACTGAAGCCCGTCAGCGAGGATCCCTTCGGCACATAGGAATTGACAGCCGCCGCCCAACTTGAGATCGGTGCAATAATGCAGACCGGTGCTGCCGTGGCATCAATAATATAAGCAAGCTTTGCTCTGGACACCTTGTACCGGTCGGTCACCGGACGCATCACCGAGCCAACCGTCAGACAGTTAAAATAATCATCCACGAAAATAAGTACGCCAAGCCCCATCGTCGCCAAAAGTGCAACCTTTTTGTTTTTGATCTTGGAGATCGCCCATTTTCCGTAAGCCGCCGAACCGCCGGAGCGGGACATCAGCACGACAATCATACCAAGCATTACCAGGAAAAACAAAATATTGATATTCATGCTGTCCTTGATGGTATCAAAGATCACGGTGAATGCAGTCCACGGATGAAACTGCGCATACATAAAGCTTCCTACTACAATTCCCACAAACAGTGAACTGTAAACCTCTTTTGTGATCAAAGCAAGCATGATCGCCAGGATCGGTGGCAGCAATGACCATATAGTACCTGTAAACATAATTTACCTCTTTCTATTTTCAAATTTCGCCCATAATGAATTTTCGCAACGCTCCGGCAAAAGGTTCGAAAAAGCTTCGCTTTTTCTCACTCGCGGGCACGTTCACATATTGATCTGCCAGCTACCAGATGCAAGCATCGGCATCTGGCAATCTCTATGTTCACTTTTGCCTTCGCGCACGATTTAAGAACGCACGACTGGTGTGACCTCCCCAAAATCAAAGTCCACATAATCCTCCGGGGTAAACCGGTGATAGATCACGTGGCAGCCCTCGAAGGTGATGCAATAGCGGTAATCATTCGGCTTACTGTCCCGAAAATAGAACACATAATCAAAATCATCCCCTGCATAACTGCCCTCAAACACCTGATCCGAATACTGTGCAAAAAGCGTTTCCACATCCTTCAGAGTACAGCCATGACGGGCGATCGTCTCTATAAATTTCACCAGGAAATCATCCTCTTCCTGATGCTCATGGACATACTCCACTCCCTCCGGTGGAATCTGAATGCAAAATCTTTCTTTTTGGGAAGATGCTGTAATCCCGCCAAAATGCGCTCTTGTGACCTCTGAAAACTCCTTCATCCTCTCCAACATTTCCTCTTCCGTACAATCTACCTCCAGCAGATGATTCAGAGAGGATAACGGATAATACAGACGCAAAAGCTCCTTACGATAACCAAGCTTCACCTGCTCCTCCAGGATCAGGTCTCTCAGATTTTTTTCTAACTTTTCAATATTCATAATCGGATATCATCCCTTCTATTCTTGAACCGGCAACGGACCTGCCAGATCCTTCACAACCTCTCCGGCAATAATCAATCCCGCTACAGATGGAACAAATGCCACACTACCCGGAATATCGCGGCGCTCTGTGCATTTGTGCTTTGCTCCCGGCGGACAGATGCAGTTTGTCCTGCAGCTGATACTCATATCCTCCAAAGGGCGAATCGACTTTTCAGTAGAGAAAACCACCTTCAGATCCTTGACATTTCTTTTGCGAAGCTCCCGGCGCATGACTCTCGCCAGAGGACAGATCGTCGTATCGTAAATATCTGCCACCTGAAATTTTGTCGGATCCAGCTTATTTCCTGCTCCCATGCTGCTGATCACCGGCACGCCTGCTTCTTTCGCCCGCATAATGATGTCCAGCTTGGCAGTCACAGTATCCACCGCATCCACCACATAAGAATACCCGGAAAAATCAAATTCGTCTGCATTTTCCGGCAGATAAAAGCACTGCCTGACTTCCACCTGTGCCTGTGGGTTTATATCAAGAATACGGTCACGCATCACATCTGTTTTATATTTTCCAACGGTGCTGCGGGTCGCAATGATCTGACGGTTGAGATTGGTCAGACATACCTTATCGTCATCCACCAATACAAAAGAACCGACACCACTTCTGGCAAGCGCTTCCACCACATAGCCGCCAACTCCTCCGATGCCAAAAACAGCCACTTTCGCCTCTGCCAGCCGGTCAATTCCTTCCTTTCCCAATAAAAGCTGTGTCCTAGAAAACTGATTTAACATATGAATCCTGTATTCCTTTCCTTCTATGAAGATACCTGCCACCCGGCAAAATATCTCCCAATCTTTCTTAGTGTACCACAATCCCGATTATTATGATATCTTTTTTTCGTTTTGTCATGCAAACTGCAGCAATATCATATAAAATGCCGTGCTTCCGACAATGCTAAACAGTGTATTCTTCTTCCAGACATGTAACAGTACGCAGACTCCTGCAGCCAGAAGCTGATACATCCCTGTTCCGCCAAAATCCATCGGCGCGGATTTCAGGCAGTATACGATCAGCACTGCCATGATCGCCGCCGGAAGAATATTTCCCAGATACCGGATAACCTCCGGGATCTCCTGACGTTTTCCTAACAGGGTAAAGGGCAGTGCACGCATCAGAAGAGTACATGCCGCCGCCAGCATGATTGCCGTAAATGCCTGTATATTATTCATGTTCCACAGCCTCCTCTCCAGAACCTGCTCCGACCGCAGAGTTCATGGTTCCACGGATCAGAAGCAGAATACCTGACACCAGTATCAGCGTCGGCAGCAAAAAGTAATCCGGTCCCACAAGAAGAAGCAGAACCACTCCACAGCCAAGACCAAGCAATGCCGGAATATGACTCTTTGCCGACCGCCACTGATCCACAAATATCGTGACAAACAGCGCTGTCATACAAAAGTCAATACCCGTAAGTTCCACTGGAATGCTCTGTCCGATCACGCCGCCAGCCACCGCACCAAGCATCCAGCTTATCCTTGAAAACAACGCGATCCAAAACATTTCATCACGTTTCCTGATGTTCTCCAGGGATTTTGCTATGTTCTTTTCGTCCTCTCCCGGCACCGCTTTCTTTTCGTTCTGTCCCATTTTCTGGTCAGACTCTTTCGCCCTCTGCTCCTGCTGCATCTGCAGTGCACAGTTTGCCGCATACGTTTCGTCCGTCATTGTATGCACCATATACGGATAACGTTTTCCCATCTGCCGGAATTCCTCCACAAAGCTGAGTCCATAGAAAAACTGGCGGCTGTTCATAAATAATGCTGTGAGACCGATGGTGAGAAGAGACGCACCGCTGCTTAAAAATGTGATCAGAACAAACTGGAATGCCCCGGTATACACCGTCATGCTCACAAGCAACGACCAGCCCCAGCGATAGCCCGCCTCCTGCATTAAAAGCCCATAGGACATGCTCACAAACAAATAACTTCCCATAATGGGCAAAGCCCGCCAGAATGCCTGACGGACTGTGTCCTTATGAAATATTCTCCGTTGATTTCCGGCTTTTTCTTTTTTACTGAATATTATCATTATCGTTCACCGTATAGATACTCAATCTTCCCTTTTTTCTTTGTTCTAATTGTCCGGAACCGCATAATTCCTTGAGAAGCCGAAACGCCTTTGTCGAACCCGCTCCAAGAAGCTTTTCCGCCTCTTTTCTGGTGATCACTTTATTCTTTCTGACATAATCAAGAAGCTGCTTCTTTTCATTCGGAACAGACATCATATAATTTGCAGGAACCTCCCGAACCACAAAAGGAAGCTCTTCTATTTGTTCATTTTGATTAGGTAACGTGACCCTGAAAACGCCTTTGGCAGTTTCAAACTTCGGCTGCTCTTTCCGGTTTTTATATGCTCTTTGAATCCTCCCGATACCGGTTCCATAGCTCTCGATCAGCTTCATACGATAGAATACCGCCGCCAGACCCGGATTTCTCGACTGGGAAACTCCAAGAAAAATGGAATTGATCTCCAGTCCCGGAACCAGACCTCCCAAAGAAACAAATTCCATCCGGTCCTCATAAATATTGATCAGATTACTTCCACTAAAGGAATAGTCTCTGTGAACGATACTGTTAAGCAGGGCCTCCCGGATAGCCTCCTCCGGATAGTCCCTGATATCAGTCCGTTCTAACCCGGAAAAACTCGCTTTTGTTTTATTGGCCATATCAACATATTGGTAAACATCCTCCAACTGCTTTAGAAGAGAACCCGAAAACTCTTTGCGATCCCGGAAAATCTCTTTGTCTTTTCCCTGAAATAATGCTATTTTAGTCGTCACCTCACACTGATCAGACAACAACAAAGCCAGATTGGTATACAATCCGTCCTCCCCGATCAATTTCAGTGTTCGCATCTGGGCATCTCCGATTTCAAACCCTCTCAGCTCCATTTCCCGGTAGAATTCCCGAAAGGACAGCTCCTGTGTCATACTCCGGCACAACTCAAAGGATCTTCCGCTGTTTTGAAGAAGCATCTCCCGGATTCCTTCCTCCGTCATAGGCTGTGAAGAACTGCCCTTTCTAACATATACACCTCTGGGCTTCAATCCCTTTTCCCTCAAATAATACGGACGATTTGTCCCGGTTGTAATCTGAATTTCGATCACATTTCTGCCCTCGATAGCAACACTGTCCACCCTGACAAAAGGCATAACATCCGGAGCAATCGCATCTTTCAGGGAATTCACAATGCGAAGCATAACCTCATCCGGATCATCTACCCCCTTGACAGCACCATCATTGCATATCCCAACAAAAACAGTGCCTCCCTCAGCATTTGCAAATGCAATTACTTCTTTTTTTATATCTGAAACATATTCCTGCTTATATTCTATATTTAACTTCTCACCTGACGTCTCGCTCATTCTTTCTCTCCTTTCTCACTTTTTTTATCATTATAAGAAAGAAAGAAAAGAAAGTCAATGAACATTTTCTATGTTTCTATCTCCGGATATACCTCTCCGCCTCTGTCGCTGCATTGGCCCCATCTGCTGCCGCCGTGATCACCTGACGAAGCGCCTTGGTCCGCACATCTCCGGCCACAAACAGTCCCTGGGCCGAGGTGATCCCCTGCTCTCCTGCTACCACATAACCATACTCATCAAGTTCTGCAACGCCTTGAAGCAGTCCTGTTACCGGCTCCATTCCTACTGCCGCAAAGACACCGGCCACTTCCAGTCTGCGGCCATCCTCCAGCACCAGAGCCTCTACCCGCTGTTCTCCCTGAATCTCCTGTACTCTCGCATTCGTCAGGATCTCAATATTTTCTACATCCTTTACCTTCTGCACCGTCCCCGCATTTCCGCGAAACTCCTCACGACGGTGGATCAGATAAACCTTCTCACAGATCTGTGACAGATAAAGAGCATCATCCAGTGCCGTATCACCACCGCCGACCACAGCCGTCACCTTTCCCTGAAAAAATGCACCGTCACAGGTAGCACAGTAGGACACACCTCTGCCGGAAAGCTTGTCCTCTCCCGGTACGTTTAAATGGCGATGGGATGCTCCTGCCGCATAGATCACGGTCTTCGTCTCCAAAACATCCCCGCCTGCCAGAAGCACCTTCCAATAACCATCGGACTGCTCCAGCTTCGTGACCTCTTCCTCCAGAAAAGCCGTCCCCAGATTCTCAGCATGCTCCCGGAATTTTTCTCCCAGAGAATATCCGTCAATCCCCGGAATGCCCAGATAATTATCCACCTGACCACTCTCCGCGATCTGCCCGGTTCCACAATATTCCTTTTCGATCACAAGAATATCCAGACCGGCACGTCTGCCATAAACTGCAGCCGACAATCCCGCCGGACCGCTTCCTATAATTATAATATCTTTCATATCCGTTTTCCTTTCCTGTTGTTCTCTTCTCAAAACCAAAGATACCGATAATGCCTTATCCTGTATCGCCAAGAAACATTATCGGTATTATTTTTATTATTTAGATTACATAAAATCCGGCCTCTTCCGTCTGCTCTTCCTCCCAGTCCAAAAGGTCCTGCAGTGTAATATTGTCTACAATATCATTGACCGCTTTTCCCATTTTGTCCCAGACGCGGTTGATCACAGAAGCCTTTTCCATTTCGTTGGAGGTGTCCGAAGAAAGGGACATTAAATCGCCCTCCGTCTGCCGCAGGATCATTCCCACCGTGTACTCCTCCGGTGTTTTTTTCAGCAGATAACCACCCTGAGGCCCACGGACGCTCTTTACAAAACCAGCTTTGTTGAGCACGGAAATAATCTGCTCCAGATATTTTTCTGAAATCTGCTGACGTTTTGCGGTTTCTTTTAACGGCACCGGCACGCCGCGATTATGATTCGCCAGATCCAGCATCAGGATCAAAGCATATCTTCCTCTGGTAGAAATCTTCATATGGAACTCCTCTTCTAACTGCTAAAACTACGGTTGACACTAATAATATGCGAAGCAACTTCTAATGCGAACACGCAAGTGTTCGCATTACCCTGATGCCACGGATTGCTCCATTGCGACGCAATTTCCGCAATCCTGCAACCACCTCCAATCCCACAGATTTGCAAGCAAATCTGCTTCTTGTCGGTGTTTGGCGGGTCAAGCCAGTAGATAGCAATTTGTATGTAAACATACATTGCTATCTACTTTTGACCCTTGCATCATATCATCCAGAAATTATCAGTGCATATAATTCTACGGTAGGTTTCAAACTTGGACCACTTGTTGAAGAATTCCAAATGATTCTCCTTGTCCAGATTCTTGTACTCGTACAGATAATTGTCGAGGTCTGCCTTTACACGGATGCGCAGTGCAAATCCTCTCTCATCAAGAACAGGAAGTCCTGTGTACTGATATTCGGACAGTGGAATGATGTCCTCGATCACACGGTTACGGATCAGGATAACGGCATCACTGTCTGCTGCAAGAATATCGAAATAATCCGGATACTTAAAGCTGTCGCCCTCGATCGGCACGGTATCGCCAACATGGTATGTTTTATCCTGTGTATTTACCTTAGAGAGGAATGCGTTCTCCAGATTGAAGTAGAATTCCTCGAAAATATATCCGCCGGTTTTGATATCATCCTTCTGGAAATATGGTACCTCACCATCGGTGGAAACATCCTCAACAACACCGCAGGCCGAAGTTGCATGACTGATACGGTCGATCAGAATCAGCTCGCCGAGTGTCTTGTTGGTTTTGAACTTGTCAACGATAATCTTCTCTGCAAATTCCAGATGGCAAACGGCAATCTCATTTTTCTCAACATGGTCTGCCTGAATATGCTCTCCGCTGTTGACATCGATCTTGTACTCAATGCTCTTTAGCATTCCCGGAATCTTCTTGGTTCCAAGCTTAACAAGGTACTCCTTGCCAAGAGAAAGCGGCTCATCATCCATCCACAAAAGTGTTGTTGTTACGTCCTTAGTGTAAGGAAGGTCTTCCTTATTGGTCAGTACACAGCCACGGCTTACATCCACTTCACGGTCAAGCTGGATCGTTACTGCCTGACCTGCCTCAGCCTCCTGTACCTCCGTAGAACCGTTCAGGATTGACTTGATCGTTGCCTTCTCATCGCTCGGCAGTGTGGTTATCGTCTCACCGACTTTAATACGTCCGCTTTCAATCTGTCCCTGGAAACCACGGAACTCATGATTTGGACGGCATACACGCTGTACCGGCATATAGAATACGGAAGAATTCTCCTGCTCGGAGATATCGACTGTCTCCAGATAATTTAACAGTGTGCCCCCCTGATACCAAGGCATATTCTCAGATACAACCGTTACGTTGTCACCCTCTGTTGCGCTGACCGGAATGATCTTTACGCTGTAAAGACCAAGGCTTTCTGCCAGATCCTTGATGTCCTTTTCGATCGCACGGAAACGCTCTTCGCTGTAATCTACTAAATCCATCTTATTTACCGCAAATACAAAATAGCGGATTCCCATCAACGCACAAATTCTTGCGTGGCGTCTTGTCTGTACCAGAACGCCCTGCTTTGCATCGACCATAACTACGGCAAGCTGTGCAAAAGAAGCACCAACTGCCATGTTTCTTGTATACTCCTCGTGACCCGGTGTATCTGCTACGATAAAGCTTCTGTTATCCGTTGTGAAATAACGGTATGCCACATCGATCGTGATACCCTGCTCACGCTCTGCCATCAGTCCGTCAAGCAGCAGAGAATAATCGATCTCACCGCCACGGGAGCCAACCTTGCTATCCAGGATCAATGCTTTTTCCTGATCTGCATATAACAGCTTGGAATCATATAAGATATGACCGATCAAGGTTGATTTTCCATCATCTACACTTCCACAGGTTATAAATTTTAATAATCCATTCATCCTAGAAATACCCCTCTCTCTTTCTTTTTTCCATACTTGCAGCGCCGCCGTCCTTATCGATCACACGGCTTGTTCTCTCAGACTCTACGGAGCTGAGCGTCTCCTCAATGATCTCATCGAGTGTTGTTGCATTGGATTCCACACCACCGGAAAGCGGATAGCAGCCCAGTGTACGGAAACGAACCATCTTCATCTCCGGCTTCTCGCCCGGCTCCAGACGCATACGATCATCATCTACCATGATAATGTTGCCGTCACGATATACAACCGGTCTCTCTGCCGCAAAGTAAAGAGGCACGATCGGGATATTTTCCCGCTTGATATACTGCCAGATGTCCTTCTCAGTCCAGTTGGAGATTGGGAATACACGAATGCTCTCGCCCTTGTTGATCTCCGTATTATATAATTTCCACATCTCCGGACGCTGGTTCTTCGGATCCCATGCATGCGACTCATTTCTGAAGGAGAAGATTCTCTCCTTGGCACGGCTCTTTTCCTCGTCTCGTCGTCCGCCACCAAATGCTGCTGTAAAACCGTATTTATTTAATGCCTGCTTCAGTGCCTGTGTTTTCATGATGTCGGTGTAAGCAGCACCGTGATCAAACGGGTTGATTCCCTGCTTCACCCCCTCTTCGTTGATGTACTCGAGCATCTCAATGCCAAGTTCCTTTGCGGTCTTGTCACGGAACTCGATCATCTCACGGAATTTCCAGGTTGTGTTAACGTGAAGAAAAGGAAATGGCGGCTTCTCCGGGTAAAATGCTTTCATTGCCAGGTGAAGCATTACCGAACTGTCCTTGCCGATCGAATATAACATAACCGGCTTCTCACACTCCGCTGCAACCTCTCTGATTATGTAGATTGCTTCTGCCTCTAATTCATCCAAATGTGTTAATCCACTCATAGTCGTCCTCCATCCTTTTCTAATATTTATTGGAACTGCGCCGGTCTACATCAATCGTAACCTCGCGTCCATCGCTTTTATGAATATTCCAATGTAAGATCTGTCCGTCTTTTGTCACAGTCATCACACTGCCGTTTCCTCCGATATCTGCTCCGAGGAAAAATCCTATCGCTCCAACCGGGCATTCTTTCACGCAGGAAGCGCATCCCCAGCAGTCCTTCGGATAGCGCATCACTGCTTTTCCCTCCTGCTTTTCGATCAGCGTTCCCGGGCAGACCTGCATGCACTGACCGCAGCCGATACATTTCTGCCGGTTAATTTGTATGCTCATAGGACCCCTCCTTTACAATATCTCTCAGTATGATCCGGATCTTTCCATCCTCCAGACGGGAATTGACATATTTGAAAAAGTTCTCATCCTCATTCGGATGATCCAGATTCTCATTGAAGGAATGCCACCTCGTCTCCTTACGTCCTCTCAGATGTGCGATCAGACTCTTGCAAACGATCAGCCGCTCCTTTAATTCATAAACGAATAAAAGCTCATGCATATTCTGTGCGGTAAGTTCATCTGCGAGTGCAGTCAGCTGATCGATCTTCTCATCGGCAAGCTTTAACTGCTTCTCATTGTACTGGTAATGGGTAGATATACCGCCGGCATATTCATCCATCACCTTCTGCATTGCCTCCTCAAGCTCCTCCGCCGTAAACGGTGACTGCTCTCCGGCTAAAATATCCTGATAAGCGGCAGTCTCTTCCTGTGCCTGACGGGCAATCTCCTCGTCCGCACCATCGGCTACAGAAGTCCCGCTTAACTGCTTCTCGATTGCCTTTGCCGCAAGCTCACCCTCTGCCAGTGCGCCGGTTACATATTTCTGTGGACATCCTCCTGCCACATCTCCGGCAGCATACAGACCGTGGATCGTTGTCTCACGGTTGGTGTCTACCCAGTAACCGCTTGCTGTGTGTCCGCCGACAATGTAAGGCTCTGTTCCCTCGATCTCAACATCCTGCTCGCCCGGAAGCTCCCCGGTCTCGATCCATTTGAGCGTCTGGCTTGGCGCCATGTTCAGGTATGCCTTTAAAAGATTTTCTTCCTGATCCTTATCAATACCGCTTGTCTTCAGGTAGCATGGACCGTTTCCAAGCTGGTTCTCGCGAACCGTGCCATAGACACGCTCGCTTGTGGTGAGTCCGTATTTGTCCTCGTAAACAAAGCCCTTGGAATTGATCTGCTTTGCTCCCACTCCCTGTGCAATGGTTCCGGTCGGTGCAATCGTGTCCTTGCAGCGAAGTGCGATAAATCGCATTTCGAAGGAGGTCATCTCTGCGCCTGCCCGGATTCCCATGGCATATCCGGCACCGGTATTAAATGGCGGATACCACATTTTATGTCGGGAAAATCCCGGATTGTTCGGTTTATAAAGTCCTGCTGCCCCGCCGGTTGCCACCAGCACGGCACCCGCATGGATCTCATAAGCAGTTTCATCCTCGAGAGAAAATCCTACCGCACCATAAACTTTATTATCTTTTGTCAGAAGCTTTGTGATATTGACACGGTTTATAACCGATACATTTTCCTGTTCCTGTACTGCCCCTGCAAGGATCGGCTTGAAGTTCTCTCCGTTGATCTTAATATTACGGTTTCCTCTGGTGACATAATCACCATTCTCATCTTTCAGGATCACAAGACCAAGATTTTCCATATCTGCAGTCACTTCATTGAAATGCTCCGCTGCGGTAAGCAGCAGATCCTCTCTGACAATACCTGCGGCATCCTTCCTGGCATAATCGACATAATCCTGTGGAGCATGCCCCTTCGTGATATAAGCGTTGATCGCGTTGACTCCTGCTGCCAGACATCCGCTCCGCTTAATATGGGCTTTCTCCGCAATCACCACGGACAGCCCTGTGTCACGGCTCAGAGTCAGTGCTGCGTAACAGCCTGCGGTACCTCCTCCGATGATCAATACATCTGTGTTGATCTGCCGTACTTCAAAATCTTTACTCATGGAACCATCCTTTCTGTGTCGTTTGTCACCCTTTATTTCACGAAAAGCCATCGGCTTTTATTCCGGTGCATTCAGGAAAATTTTCCGAATGCCTTTATAGATATTCAATCTCATGGATCGTAACATTCTTATCCGGATCAATCCCGAATGCCTTGAGCACCGGATTGTCTGCCTCCTGCAGAGACAGGATCAGATATTCCATTGTGGAATCATATGCAAGTCTCTTGTCCTCCTCGGAAGGACGTGATGGCGATTCCGGATGAGAATGAAAGTTTCCGATCAGCTTCTTTCCCTTTGCTCTGGCATCCTTTACAGCCGCAAGCTGCTCCTTCGGATCCATGGAGAAATGCTCGTTGCTAGCATCAATGTTCGTCAGCAGATATACCTCTGTGATGCTTTTTACTTCTCCGTCAATATCTCCCGCCAGAAGTCCACAGGATTCATTCGGAAAACCTGCCTGACAGTGTGCCAGGATCTTCTCGTAATCTTCTTTTTTCATTTTCAACGTTATTGCCATGCTTTCACCTTACTTTCTATATCATCTCTATGTTCTGTATTCTATTCACCGGCATCTGCACTGAGTAAGCTCACTGCTTTTTGCAGGCAAGCTTGCCAGGCCGTAAACTTACTTAGCACACCGGTGAATAGTTTTACTTAAGATCACATTCTGCCTGCTCATAATCGATAAGCTCTGTGATCGTTGGCTCGTCGCCACATACGGCACAGTGATGATCCTTCGGAAGCTTGATCGTGTGAAATTCCATTTTCAGTGCATCGTATGTTAAAAGCTTTCCGGTAAGAAGTTCTCCCTTACCGATAATATACTTGATTGCCTCCATTGCCTGAAGACTTCCGATAACACCGCCCATAGCACCGATGACACCAGCCTGCTTACAGGTTGGAACCGCATCCTTTGGCGGCGGATTCTTGAATACACAACGGTAACATGGTCCTTCTCCCGGTACATAGGTCATGAGCTGGCCCTTGAAACGAATGATACCGGCATGGGAGAATGGCTTTCCTGCCATAACGCAGGCATCATTGATCAAAAATTTTGCCGGGAAGTTATCGGTACCGTCAATGATGAAATCATAATCCTTGATCAGATCCATAATGTTTGTGGAATCTACAAATGTGCGATATGTCTTGACGGTAACATCCGGGTTGATCGCTTCCATTGTCTCCGCAGCGGATTTCACCTTTGCCTTGCCCACATCATTGGTGGTGTGGATGACCTGTCTCTGCAGGTTGGAAAGATCTACCTCATCGGCATCAACAATACCGATCGTACCAACACCTGCTGCAGCCAGATAAAGTGCTGCCGGTGCTCCGAGTCCGCCTGCTCCGATGATCAGAACGCTGGCGTTTAAAAGCTTCTTCTGTCCCTTTACACCAACCTCCTGAAGGATGATGTGGCGGGAATATCTCTCAAGCTGTTCGTTTGTAAAAGCCATTATCTTGCTCCTCCTCCCATGAAGTAAAGGAATTCAACGGCATCGCCATCCTTTAATACTGTCTCGCCAAACTTCTCTCTGTCTACGAAGTCATCATTGATCGTTACGGTAACATATAATGGATTCTCAACGTTCTCCTTCTCGATCAACTGCTCTACGGTTACGCCCTCGTCATACTCTTTCTTGTTTCCTGCAATTGTGATTGTCATTGTATTCTCCTTTCTTACACCTGTAAATTTCTTTTATTTCATGGTGTCCCAAATATTGGGCACCTCTTAAAACATTTCAAGTGATGCATCAGATGTCGGTAACAAGCTTTGTGATTTCCTCACGCTTTACCACTCCGGTCAGTCTCCACTGCTGCTCTCCATGGATGAAGTAGATCAGTGTCGGTGCAGACATTACTTCGTATTTGCCAGCCAATCCCTGCTCATAGTTTACATTGATCTTGAACACGTCAAGCTTGCCATCGTAATCATCCTCAATCTCGCCGAGCACTCCAGCCATTCTCTTGCATGGAATGCATGTATCCGAATAAAAATCCACCAAAACCGGTTTATCCGCTTTCAATACCTTTTCTTCAAACTGCTGCTCATTAATTCTTGCTGCCATATGTATCACCATGCCTTTCTGTTTCTTCTTTACTCTTCTTCTACCTTGCGGACGATCAGGGTGTAGGTTCCATCCTCATTGTCCTCCAGCTTGAGGATCTGATGACCCTCTTCCTTAATACTTCTCGGTACATTCTGTACCGGCTCACCGTCGTTCATTTTCACTGCGAGAACCTCTCCGTCCTCCAGCTCTTCCAATGCCACCTTTGCCTTGACAAATGTCACCGGGCAGACCACATCGGTAATATCCACTGTATCATCAATTTTAATATCAGCCATCGTATGCCTCCTTTAATACCTCGTATAATTTATTGCTTCCAACCCGGTCGATCGTAAATTTGAATCGTTCACCCGGATTTGCGTGATCATCAAAGAACTGGATCGCTGCATCGGTTACGCGGAAAAGCTGTTCCTCTGAGGTGATCGGTGGCAGCATATACTGTCCTTCCTTGATGGTGTTACCAAAGGTTCCTCCGTAGGATACCAGATAAGCACTCTGTGCATCCCATGCATCGGTCGGGCAGGACTTCACGCAACGTCCGCAGAAATTACATTTGCCCTGGTCTAATGTGATCTTCCCGCCCTCCAGCTTGAGAGCCCCCTCGCGGCAGACCTTTACGCAAAGACCACAACTGATGCAGGCATCCTCTTTCCATGCAACCTTTGTTGCTCCCTTGATTCCAACATCGTTCTCCTCTGCCTTCAGACAATTGTTACGGCAGCCCGTAACGCCAAATTTAAATTTATGTGGAAGCTCACGGCCGAAGTAACGCTCGTCAAGCTTCTTTGCAATATCCTGTGTGTCAATGTTACCGCTCGGACAAACCGTATTTCCCTGACAGGCAGTAACGGTACGAACTCTCGGTCCGCAGACACCCGGTTTACAACCGCCCTCGGCAAGCTCTTCCTTGACAACATCAATATCTTCGAGCTTAATGAATGGAATCTCAACACCCTGTCTGGATGTCAGATGTACATATCCCTCACCGTGCTCCTCTGCAACTTCGGCGATTTTTTTCAGATTCTCTGCAGTCAGTGTCCCACCGACGACTGCGATACGAAGCGAAAAGTTATTTTTCTGCTTCTGTCTCATGAAACCGCCTTTTTTTAATGTTCCATAATCTACTGCCATATCCTGTACCTATCCTTTCATAACATATGCCCTTTTATTTATTGTGCCGCGCGAATTGCAGCCTCAAAATCCGTTTTCAGATCTTCAATATCTTCGATACCAACACTGATGCGGATCAGATCCTCATATACTCCCGACTGCAGCTGATCTTCCTTGGAAAGATGAACCGCAATGGTTGACGCCGGATGAAGAACTAATGTCTTGGTGTCCCCAATGTTGGACAAAATGTATGGAAGCTTTAATGTGTTAATGATCTCAAATGCCTTCTCTCTGCTTCCTGTTCTCACCGTGATGATCGCGCCGTAGCCACCGTCAAGCTGCCTGCTTGCCAGCTCATAATATGGACTCTCCGGCAATCCCGGATAGTTGACCGTAAGACCGACTCCCATGTCTCTTAAGAACTCTGCAAGCTCCTTTGCATTTTCACACTGGCGCTGCATTCGAAGCCCAAGTGTTTCCAGACCCAGATTATTAAGAAATGCATTCTGCGGAGATAAACAGGCTCCTGTATTTCGGAATAATCCGTTGCGAAGCTTTGCGACGTATGCCATCGGTCCAAACTTCTTATATGGGACAAGTCCCGGATATCTCTCCGGATCCCATGCAAACTTTCCGCTCCAGGTGAGAATACCGCTTATGGCATCGCTGTTGCCGTTTATGTACTTTGAAGAGGAATTAACAACCACATCTGCTCCAAGCTCCAGCGGTCTGACCAGATACGGTGTCGCCACTGTGTTGTCAATCACCAGCGGAAGTCCATGTGCATGTGCCATATCTGCCACTGCCCTGATGTCTGTCACATCTAACTTCGGATTGCCTATCGTCTCTGCAAAGATAACTCTCGTATGCTCCGTGATGAGCTTCTCATAAGCCTGTGGTTCGTTCTCTGTCACATACTTTGTTGTGATTCCAAAGCTTTCCAGATCTTCAAAAAGCTCTACGGTACCGCCATATAAGCCGGCGGCTGCAACCACCTCATCGCCTGCCTGCAGGATATTGGCAAGTGCATTAAATAATGCTGCCATCCCGGAAGCACATGCAACGCTTGCTACACCTCGCTCCAGCTTCGTGATCCTCTGCTCAAATGCCTCCACGGTAGGATTATTAATCCGGGTGTAGGAAAATCCCATCGCCTTATTCGTGAAGATATTCTCCAGATCCTCGGCACTCTCATGCCGAAAGGCACTGCTTTGATAAACCGGTGTGTGTGTCGCTCCATAGGGATCGTTCTGCTTCACACCGTGTAAAAGCATTGTGTTAAATCCATACTCTGTCATTTGTTTTCTCCAATTCCTCTAATCTCTATCGACTTACTAGGGATATATTACACCCGATTTCATACTTTGTCAATAGGAATTATCAAAAAAGTTTCATCCCCCTTTACCGGCGTCACCAAAAAAGCACAAGACCAGCGTTTTGTTCTTGATTTCTACTATGTTACAGGCATCTTCTTATACGCAAAAAGGACGCCGTACCTTTCGGTACGACGTCCGTCATATTCTGCTCTGTTCACTCAGAGTGTTATTTTGTCTATTTGAAGGCTGTTACATACAGATATAAGAAGTAAGTCTTATCATTCTGCTTTACGGTTACACGCATCAGGGATCTTCCCTTCTTCTTTGCAGTGTAACGTCCCTTCTTGTTGATTGGAAGTGCCTTCTTGTTATAAGAAATATACTTCACCTTTGCATTCTTCTCCAGACCATAGATCTTGATCTTTGTGGACTTTTTCAGCTTTCTCTTCTTAGCGATCAGAATCGTCGGCGTCTTAATGCGGTTGGACTTGAACTTCTTAAGCTCTGTCGCATTTTTGAACTTCTTACGAACCTCAATGTTGATTACCAGACGGTTGCTGTACTTGCCCTTAACCGCTGTGACTGTCAGAGTTGCTTTACCCTTCTTCTTTGCCTTGATGACACCCTTCTTATTCACTGTGGCAACCTTCTTGTTGGTTGATGTCACAATGATCGTAGCACCCTTGCACTTCATAAGCTTCAGCTTAGCCTTGGAGTTCTTCTTCATAACCTTATGAAGCTTGAATCCAGGAATCTTATATGTGTTAGCCATCTGAAGAAGCTCCTGATAAGTATATGGGCATCCGCCATCCTTCAATCTCTGGTTTACGGCATCCTGCTCTGCAGAGGACAACTGATTCCATTCCTTCTCACCGGAAGAAACGACATCCTTTGTCAGATCATCAACCTTCTTAATGATCTCTCCGGTTGACGGATTCTTTCCATGCTCCTCAACGAACTTATCAACTCTGCTCTGCTGACCCGGATCTAACGGTGCCGCAGTAGCATTTCCTGCTCCCGGTGTGGAAGAAGGTGTTGCTGATGCACTCGCTGACGGGCTTGCGGATGGCTTACCGCTTGCATTTGGATCCGGTGTTGCACTCGCATTTGGATCCGGTTTGGTACTTGCGTTTGGATCCGGCGTTGCACTTGCATTCGGATCCGGCGTTGCACTTGCATTCGGATCCGGCGTTGCACTTGCACTTGGATCAGATGAACTTCCGGGATCCGGACTCTCGCTTGGCTTCGGACTCTGGATAGGCTTTGGCACGGAGATAATATCCGGTGAACCACCTTGAATCTGGCTCGGCTTCAAGCCCTTATAAATCTCATCATCGATCGTCTTTCCTACCGGAATGGCAACCACCTTATAGGTACCGTCTGCCGGAAGGTTGGAGAAGATTACCTTACCTTCACCACCGGTTGTCAGGAAACCGTCGTTCTTATCTTTGTCGTAAACATATTCCTTCTTAACCGGATCATACTCTACAGGCATATCATAATACTTTCCGTCCACCTTGTTCAGGATTGCGTACTGGTATCCAGGGTCTGCAGGATTGACCTCGATAGAAATCGTATCATCGTCGTTTCGCTCTAAAGTACCCTTGTCATCATAATCCACAATGGTTACTCCCTCAATCTCCGGACCGACAATGACCACATCTGTCTTTGTATCCTTCTTGGCATAGATGACATACTCTTTATCCTTATCGACAGTAAAGATCAGCTTTCCACCCGGCTCGCTTGGTCTGTAATATCCAGGCAGCTCAGTGGTGTATACGTTTGGATACAGAGACACACCCTTCTCATCCACTGTCGGGATGTCAAGCAATGGTGTTCCGTCTCCGCTCGCATCCACGATTGCATATACAGTATCCTTCATCGTCGGAGATACCACGATGATTCTCTTTCCTTCCTGATCGGAATCCTCGATCTTGACATCGGAATCGGTACGTGTTGTATCATACGGATTGGAAGATACACTTCCTTTGTATTTACCGTTACCCTTTACTTCAACAACAATCTCCTTATTCACCTCAGCCGTTGTCAATGTATAGCTGCGGTCGGTTGCATCCTGGATCGGTGTCAGCTTTCCATCAGACTCCTTTACATACCACTGATAGGTCAGTGTATCGTGAGAATCCTCCGGCGTTACACCATCAATATCTGCTGTAAGGATCGTTCCCTCACGCTTTACCTCATACTCTTCGCCTGTTACGGAATCCTTTGCCTTGGTTTCGTTAATGATCTTAACGGTTCCCTTGATCTTTTCCTTCTGCTGTGTTGCATCATACGGGAAGGAGTTTCTCGTTCCGTAATAGCCCTCATCCTCGTTACCGGTTACTGCTACGAGAAGCTGCTTATTAAGCTCGTTCTCTGTCAGAGTCAACGTCGGCTCTGTTGCACCGTCAATTGCGGTCAATGTACCATCGCTCTCGCGGACGTACCACTGATAGATCAATGATTCCTTTGCACCCTCCGGTGTGATCTTGTCAATGTTGGCGTTCAGAACAGTTCCGACCTTATTGAGAGGGTTGCCCTCTTCATCTGTGACATCGTTTACGATAGATGGACGTCCAACAATCGGCTCCAGTACAGGCTCCGGTGTTGGTGCATTGGTCGGTACCGGTGTTGCTGTCGGTGCCGGCGGCAATGTAAATGCATCCTCTGATTTCGCACTTCCTGTATACTTATCCGAATCTTCCTTGGCAGTTACCTTTACATAGATATCCTTTCCAAGGTCATCCGACTTGATAACGTAAGATGGTTCATCCTTACCGATGACTGTCTCTCCACCGGTCTTCGGATCCTTTGCGATCCACTCAAAGTGAAGCTCCTTGTCAATATTCGGATCAGACGGATCAACAAGATCATCTAACTTCGCCTGGATAACTGTACCAGGCTCCAGCTCATCTGTGCTGTTCTTCTTTTCAATCGTCGGTGTTCCGATGAGTACCTGCTTTGTATGTGTGGCATCAAACGGCTGAGAGCTCAGAACCTGATCCTCATAATCATCGGTACCAACAACCTCAACCTTGATCTTATGATCAAGCGTATCTTTCGTCAGTGTTAAATTGACATTGCCTGCTGTATTCGGAATCTCAGACCATGTGCCTGTACCTTCATCCTGCACATACCACTTATATGTATAGGTAGCATCGGAAGGTCCGACATTAGAGGTGTCAGCCTTTAATCTTGTACCAACTTCAACATCTGCATCCTCATCACGAAGCTTGATCACCGGCTCACCGGTCAATGTCTTCTTCGGTGCACTTGTAGCAGAAGGATCCTTTACGTCTGGATTGACAATGTCCGGCTCAGTCTTATCGCTCTTAACAACGATCTTATCACCTAAGTTATCCTTCAGAGTCTCATCATCGCCCGGCATACCACCGAACTCAATGTAGTAACCACCGACGCAGGAGGTTGCACTGTAGTCATTCCAGCGTCCGTATGCGTACTTACCATAATAACCAAATGCCTCCGGCTCGTTTGCACCACCGTTCGGCTCAATGTTGCCACTGCTCTGCCAGTTAGAGAAGTGACCGTCAAATGTCTCAAAACCACCGTCCCCGGAGCCAAATCCGTAAGCGGTTGTCTGCTGACCAAATTCCTTGCCTGCCTCCGGACCGGATACCCAGCGCCAGATGAAGTTCGGATCATTATTAGAAGTAATCTTCGGAAGATTCTCTGCCTCTGTTCCTGCCTCAACGGACTCCAGAGTTGCTCTGGTACATCCCATCCATCCTTCCTTTGCAAGCTGTCCGTACAGCGGGAAGGTAGAATACAGGAAACGATCCTCGCCACGGCTTGTCAGAGTTGCAAGATAACCCTTTACTCCGGCAAACTTTGCACCGGATGCCTCATCATAAGCAGTTCTCCAGTTGCACCAGTTCGTTACATAGCCATAAAAATGACCATTGTAATAATGAAGCGGGATCTCAGCACCGTTGATCGTTGTCTTAAGATCACTCACACCAAGTGTCGTTGCTGTGATCGTAACGGTCTGGCCACCTGTCTTGCTGGTGGTAAAACGAAGTGTCTTAAGATAATTCTCAATGGCATATACCGGTGCTCCCGGAGCGGTCTCGCCACGGATCTCATCAAAGTCAAAAGAGATTGTCTCATATTTGGATGAGCTGTCTGTTGATAACGTCTCGCTTCCACTACCCTGACTCAGTCCACCATTGGTTTCGTCCTTCTCCTGAAGACTCTCTGTGGTCAGGATACCTTTACCGGTGATCATATCACCTCTCTTATCCTTGATAGATGTGGATGTTACCTTAATATATCCACTGTCAACTGTTACGGTTAAATTGTGGATCAGCTTATCCTCATCCGGCAGTGTCACCTTGACATTCGGGTAAGTATAATATCCACTTGCTGAAATGCTCGGCTCACCAAATGAAATAGTAGCGTCGCCTGTTGCAGCCTTTGCCTTGTTTGGCGCAGAAAATCCGCCAAAAAGGCTGAGAACCATGGATAAAACTAACAACCATGATAAACTGCGTTTTTCCATTTTTCTTCGGTTCATATTTCTTTCCCTCCTATATATTATGTACTGTATATCGGAACATTTGTCCTTTTCCTTTACCAGTATCTTCATTATTTTGCAAAAAATTATTTTCCGTTTTTCAGATAATCGATCGCACGCTGCATCTGGTTGTCGATCAGGACACCACTCTTTTTCTGCCGGTGTGTCTGATCATTGAGTGCCTCCGTGATGTCCGGCTCCAGACCGGTTCCGTGGATGTTACGTCCCTTCGGCGTGTAATACTTGGCTGTCGTCAGCTTGATCGCCGTTCCATCCGACAGATCAAATACGGTCTGCACAATTCCCTTTCCAAAAGTTGTCGTTCCCACAAGAACTGCCTTATTGTAATCCTGCATTGCTCCGGAGAACACTTCGGATGCACTGGCAGAATTTTCATTGACCAGAATGGCGATCGGCTTATCAAAGCTTTCCTTATCCGTAGAGCGATAAACCTCTTTCTTGCCGTCCTTATCCTTGGTATATACCACAATGCCCTCTGGGAGCAGACGGTCAAGCATATCGACCGCCGTGCTGAGCAAACCTCCACCATTATTGCGCAGATCAATGACCAGAGACTTCTCTCCCTGCTTTTCCAGATCATCGAGCGCATCACGGAATTGCTGCTTTGTCACTTCCTCGAAGGAGCTGACCTCAATATAACCAATCTTTCCATCCAACATCTTATACGCAACTGTCTGAGAATGGATCTCTTCTCTTGTGATCGTAAATTTCTTCTGATGATTATCTCTTAACACCGTAAGCTCTACCTTCGTTCCGGCTTTACCTTTCATTTTGCTGACAACCGCAGTCAGATCCATGCCTTCCACACTCTTACCGTTAACCTCACTGATAATGTCTCCGGACTTGAGTCCGACTCTTTCTGCCGGACTGTCCTTGATCGGCTGCACAATCGTGATCGCACCATCGGTTGCGCTCTGGCTCACATAAGCGCCGATGCCGCAGTAATTGCCGGAGGTCTTCTCCTTCATATCCTTATATTCTTCCTCATTGTAATATGCGGCATAAACGTCTCCCAGTCCATCGACCATTCCTTTGCAGATGGAATCCTGCACCTTTTCCCGGTCAATATCATCGAGAAAGAACTGATCAATATACGCCTGAAGCTCTGTCATCTTGCTGTCCAGTTTCTTATTCAGGATACTTCCGGACGAAACCTTCATGATCATATTTCTGATGTCGATCTTCCCTGTCACCGTCAGTCCGGCACAAACCAACAGCATACAAAGCAAAACACTCAGTCCTCCCGTCAAAAATCCCTGCCAAAATTTCCTGTTTTTCATTACAAAACCTCTTTTCTGCTCATTATATTCTCACTTCACGCCTAAAATGCCTGCAGTACATTCACACTGCAGGCACTTATTTATGGCTGTTTCACATAGTACATCGGATTAACATAGTTGCCGGATTTATACATTGCAAAATGAAGATGCGGACCGGTCGAAATCCCCGTGGAACCGGATCTTGCGATCACCTGCCCCTTTTCCACATGCTTTCCGACAGATGTCTTAAGCTGGGAGCAATGCATATAATAAGAATAAATTCCTCCTCCGTGATAAATTGCGACGTAATTGCCGGCAGAGGAAGAGTACGCTGCCGTTACAACCTTGCCCTCCTTGCAGGCAAGTACATTGGTACCGGTATTGACCGCAATGTCAACACCCTTATGATAGCTGCTGGCTCCGGCAGTCGGTGCCTTACGATAGCCGAACGTCGATGTGATCCGTCCGGAAACCGGAAGCGGCCATGCATACTCGCCGTTTGTCGGCATGATCTGTACCGTATCTCCGCTTTTCTCACTCTGCGAGATCTTATCACGCCCTCCCTGGAGAATTGCTTCGACCTCCTTCTCCTGATCGGCGATCTGTACCGCATAGGAAGCTACATTCTGCCGGTTATCTGCTACAAGACCCTGATAAATCTTAATCTGTCTTGTCTTTTCATCGGAAAGCTGCTCCAGCTTTTCTTTTTCATATTTTAAGGAATTCTTGGTAGCGGTCACTTCCCGCTGCTTCTCTTCTGCCTTCTGGCGGGCAATCGTCACCTCGTCAAGCACCTGCTGATATTTGTTCAGAAGCACCTTATCATAGTTAGTGACCTTTTCAACGTATTCCTCTCTGCTGAGAAATTCTGCGAGGGTGCGCGATTTCATCAGATACACCAGATAATTACTGTCCGAATTCTCGTACATATATTTGATGTGCGCCTTCATCCCATCATACTGCTCCTGCTGCCTGCTCAGTGCATTATCGTATTCCTCATTGACCGACTGGATCTCCTCTTTGATATCTTCGATATCTTCCTTATTGGCATCAATATTATCCAGAAGATTCGTCATCTGCATATCCAATGTGCTCACATATTTGCTGACATCGTCCGTGAAATCCTGAATATTATCCAACTTCTTCTCCAAGGCTTTCTTTTCCTCTTTCAACTTCTGCTGCTTCTGTTCCGCCGCATCCAGTCTGCCCTGATAGCTGCCGTCATTCACAATAGCTGTATCTTCTGTTGCCTCCGGGGATGCGACTGCCTCTCCACTCTCCTGCGGTGCCGCATATACCTTATCCATGACTCTTAAGCCGGACAGATCCGTTCCGGCAACACCGGCAGCCCCCGTCAAAAGTGCCCCGGCAAGCCACACACCGGCTGCAATCTTCCATCTTCGTCTCATCGCTGCTCACTCCAATCTGTTCCTCGGTATATCACCGTTTGCATCGCCTCTTTCCCACGGGGACTCCTGTTCCCGGAATGCCTTCGCGCTATACATGAAGATGCTTTCTTACCGACATCGTACTTCCGATCACACCAATGCCTACTCCAATGCCAAGGCACAATGGAATTAGTACACGGAACACTTCTTCTGTACTGACAAATGCCAGCCATCCGGAAAGTACCGAGAAGTGAGAAACGATAAATCGTACCACATTATCATATAACACGCCGGTGATCACCAGCGGAATTGCCGCTCCGATAATCCCCATGGTAATTCCCTCCACGATAAACGGAAGACGCACAAACAGATCCGTCGCACCGATCAGCTTCATGATCGCGATCTCATCCTTTCGTACATTGATACCCATATCCACCGCAGAATAGATCAGGAATACCGATACGAGGATCAACAGCAGAATGATGGAAACGGACACATAACCGACCAGCATATTAAAGCTTCCGAAGCCGGTTGCTGCCTCCTGTGCACTGTTGACCTTACGCACACCGCTCAGGCTCTCAATAAACGATACCATCTCCGACTGCTTCGTGACATCCTTCAAATAAACCTCATAGGAGGAGGAATTAGCTAACGGATTGTCATTGCCGAATGCGCTGACCATTTCCTGCTGATCCTCCAAAATCTCTGACTTAAACCGGTTCCACGCCTCGTCTGCAGAAACATAGTCGACACGTTCAACCTCCTTGCATGCTTTGATCTGCTGACCGATACTGCTGATCTGCGCCTGCGTTGCATTTTCATCAAAGAATACGATGATTCCTACCGTACTCTCCGCATTATAAACCATATGTTGAAAATTGGTCAACAATGAATAGAATACGCCCAGCAGGAACAGACACGCCGTAATGGTACCGATCGCCGCCAGCGAAAATATTTTATTTTGTATGATACTTTTTATGCCCTGTTTCAAGCCATACCATAATGTACTCACTGTAAATAACCTCCCTGTCTGGCATCGCTTGTAATCTGCCCCTTATGCAGAGTGATCACTCGCTTTTGCATTTTGTTGACGATATCCTCATTATGACTTACTACAAGAACCGTTGTTCCAAGCTCATGTACATCCTGAAGCAGTTTCATGATCTCCCAGGAATTCTCCGGATCAAGATTTCCGGTCGGCTCGTCCGCCAAAAGAATTGCCGGTCGGTTCACCATAGCACGCGCAATCGCCACACGCTGCTGCTCTCCTCCTGACAACTCATTCGGATAAGCCTTCAGTTTCTTGGAAAGACCTACCATTTCTAACATTGCCAGGGAATTCTTGCGGCGCCGTTCTCTGCTGGATACTCCGACAACACGCTGTGCAAGTGCAACATTTTCAAAAACATTCATCTCATCGAGCAACCTAAATTCTTGAAAGACAACGCCCAGTTTCCGGCGAAAATACGGCAGTTCCTTTCTCGTCATATTCGCGAGATCCTTTCCCGCCACCTCGATTCTTCCGGATGAAATCTCAAGCTCACCAAGCAGTGTCTTGATCAAAGTAGACTTACCCGAGCCGCTGCTCCCGACAATAAACACAAACTCGCCCTTTCCTATTTCCAGCGAACAATCCTTTAACGCTGCTGTTCCCGTTGGATACACAAGATTCACATTCTGCATGCGGATGATCGTCTCCGCTGTCTCGTTATTTCCAAATGTTTTTATTCCAGTCATTCCTTTTCCCCATTTCTCCACCGCCCACGCGGTGCCTCTTACATATATTGTGTAAAAGCCCCATCTCTGGGGCTTTCACGCTTTATTTGAATTAATATTCAAAGGTTTCCATATATTTCATATACTTGACCACCATTAGGGCGATCTTGAAGGTGATCGCATCCTCAAACACTCTCAGATCAAGATTTGTACTCTTCTGCAGCTTATCCAGCCGGTACACCAGCGTATTACGGTGAATGTACAGCTGACGAGAAGTTTCTGATACATTCAGACTGTTTTCAAAGAACTTGTTGATGGTGGCGATCGTCTCCTCGTCGAACTCATCCGGAGACTTGTCACCGAAGATCTCTTTGATAAACATCTTGCATAGCGGCATCGGAAGCTGATAGATCAGACGTCCGATTCCAAGACTGCTGTATGCTACAACATTTCTATCGCTGTAGAAAATTTTGCCGACATCCAACGCCATCTTCGCCTCTTTGTAAGAGCGGGACACATCCTTGATCTCATTGACCATGGTTCCGTAGGACACATGTACCGAGGTCATCGCCTCTGTATTTAACATATCCAGAATAACCTTCGCCGTCTTATCCATATCCTCATATGTCTCATTCGGCTTCACTTCCTTGACAAGGATTATATTCTTCTCATCAACCTGTGTGATGAAATCCTTTGTCTTGCTCGCAAATAAGCCTTTCACGATCTCCAGTGCGCCGGTATCCTTCTCGTTCTTCGTCTCGATCAGGAATACAAGACGTCTTGCGGTTGTATCGATATGAAGCTTCTTGGCTCTGTTGTAAATATCGACCAGAAGCAGGTTATCCAAAAGAAGGTTCTTAATGAAATTGTCCTTATCGTAACGTTCCTTATATGCCACCAATAGATTCTGAATCTGGAATGCAGCAAGCTTTCCTACCATATAGACATCATCACTGTCACCCTTTGCCAAAATGACATACTCTAGCTGATGCTCGTCAAACACCTTAAAGAACTGATAGCCCTGCAACACCTGACTGTCTGCCGGTGAATCCACAAAGCCCATAACGGCATCCTCATACTCCTCTACATTATTGATCGTCGTAGCAAGAGCCTTTCCCTCTGTATCCATCACGCAAATATCAATACGGGTGATATTCTTGAGTCCGTCGATCGTTGTCTGCAATACCTGATTTGAAATCATACAACCCCTCCAAGTTATTTCTCACATTTGTTATTTATTATCATCATAATTTCATCCCATCAACATCATCTCCAAAGTATGCTCGTTATTTCTTCTAATGAGTATACAATACCGCATATATTTTATCATCATTTTGCACAAAAGTAAAGAGGGCTGTCCTTTCGGACAACCCTCTGAAATTCAAATCATTATTCAGATCCGTTGGATCAACAATCCCATGAATGCATATACATCCCGGATGTCTGTCATATATCAGACTAGTTTGTGATTGTTGTCTCTGTATCCTTATCGAAGATATGGATCTTGCTGGTATCAAGAGCGATCTTGATCGTATCACCAGGACGAGCTGTTGTACGAGGATTAACACGAACTGTGATGTCATGTCCCTCAACTGAGAAGTACAGGAATACTTCGGCACCGAGCATCTCGTATACTCTTACAGTAGCGTCGAGTACGTTGCTGCTTCCTGCATTGATGAAGATCTCCTCATCCTTGATATCCTCTGGACGGATACCCATGATAACGTCCTTATCTATGTAGCCACCCTCAACAAGCTTCTCTGCCTTGCTCTCCGGAAGCTTAACTGCATAAGAACCGAATGCAAGCTTGATGCCCTCTTCGTCTCTTACTACCTTACAATCGATGAAGTTCATCTGTGGCGAACCGATGAAACCAGCTACGAACAGATTACATGGCTTTGTATACAGATCAATTGGTGTAGCAACCTGCTGCATAACACCGTCCTTCATAACTACGATACGGGTACCAAGTGTAAGAGCCTCTGTCTGATCATGTGTTACATAGATGATAGTAGACTCAAGTCTCTGATGAAGCTTGGAAATCTCTATACGCATCTGTACACGAAGCTTTGCATCGAGGTTGGAAAGCGGCTCATCCATCAGGAATACCTTAGGATTACGAACGATTGCACGACCCATTGCCACACGCTGTCTCTGACCACCTGAAAGAGCCTTTGGCTTACGGTCTAACAGATGCTCGATATCGAGGATCTTAGCTGCCTCGTGAACGAGCTTATCAACTTTATCCTTTGGAGTCTTTCTTAACTTAAGACCAAATGCCATGTTGTCATATACTGACATATGTGGATACAGAGCGTAACTCTGGAATACCATGGCGATATCTCTGTCCTTAGGCTCTACATCGTTGACCATTGTGTTACCGATCCAAAGCTCACCGGATGTGATCTCCTCCAGACCGGCGATCATACGAAGTGTTGTAGACTTACCACAACCTGAAGGTCCTACGAAAATGATAAACTCCTTATCTGCGATATCAAGATTAAAATTCTTAACTGCGACAAATCCGTTAGGATATGTCTTACCAACGTTCTTTAATGATAAACTTGCCATTGTGTGTTCCTCCTATAATGTTTAAATAATATGCCTTATTAGCGTTCCGCGTTACTTCCTAACGCTTTACCCATGAATTATATTACACTATCCAAGCATTATTGACCATAGCACAAATAGCCAAAGAACATTTTAATGTTTTGTGCAAACCGTATATTTTTATTTTTTTTCATTCAATTCGTCAAAAAAAGGTCCATTCCAGCCACCTAACTCTGTATCTTTTCCACAAATCCCTCTCCCTGAACCTCCCTGATGTCTGAAATAATGACGAATGCCTTTTTGTCGATTTTTCGCGCAATGTGGCTAACGCTGCTGATCTGTTTCCGGTCGACCACGCACATCAGCGTTTTTCGCTGTCTGCCGGTGTACATTCCTGTTCCCTCCAGCACGGTAACACCCCGTCCGAGCTGTGACATGACGGCATGTCCGATCGCTTCATATTCATCAGAAATGATATATGCCAGCTTGGCGAAACTTCCTCCCGCCACGATCATATCCATCAGTCTGGTTGTCAGATAAACCGCCACGGCCGCATACACCGCCGACCGTATTCCAAACACCCACGCCCCCGCCGCAATGATCAGGCAGTCCAGCACAAACAGGATCTGCCCCACCGGATAATACGGCAGAAAATGATGGATCACCGCCCCCAGAAGATCCGTCCCCCCGGTCGAACATCCTCTGGAAAATACGAGACCAAGTCCCGCCCCCGTCAGCACACCGCCGACAACCGCAGCAAGCACAAAATCCTTTTGCGGAGCAGTCGGAACCGGGATTAGAAAAAGAGCTGCCGTAAAGCAGATATTTGCCACAAGAGTCATCCTCATGTAATGTCCTCCCTTGATCCTCCACGCCATCCAAAAAATCGGAATATTAAGAAGCAGATTGCTCAGCCACACCGGCATCTGAAAGCCGGTCCACCGTCCGGTCAGCCGCCGAATAACAATAGACAGACCTGACATACCTCCTGTCACCATTCCGAGCGGCTCATACACAAAGTTGACTGCCAGTGCCATGCACACAGTCCCCGCCACGATCCGGATAAGATCCGGTCCATATTTTCCGAGCTTCCCTTTTCCCTCCATCATTCCTGTCTCCTTAAAAAAGGACAAAACCAACGCTTCGCCCCTCGGAATTACTTTCCCGATTCCTTTTTACCATCCAATGCGTTACGATCCTTCTCTGTACATAAAGAAAAAGGATGACACCTACCGGCTGTCATCCTTTGTATAATCATGTATCTCATTCTGATTATTATATTTGGTTATTTTCTTGCGAAATATACGCGTGCGGAAATCTTTTTTGACTGCCTGTTCCCGGAAAATACGATGATACAGAGCCTCCAGATGCAGCTTGCGCACCCATTCCGGGGTCTCCTTCTGCATCGCAAAGATAAGCTCTGCCAGGCCACCGATTGCAATGCAGAGTCTTGCATTGAGCAGTGAGGAATGCTCCATGATCCAACCCTCCTGCAAGCCCACCGGCAGGTTCAAAAGTATCATATCCGGCGTATGACTGTTGATCTCGTTGACGATCGCCGCATCCTCCATGCCCTGTTCACAGGAATAGGAGCCTACCATCCGAAGCTCCGGCTGCATCTTCTTACAGTAATGCAGCAGCTTCTCCACTGCCTCCTCCGTGTCGGCAATGATATAAAGCGTCCGGTCCTCCTTGATCAGATTCTCCAACATCATTCCAAGGCTGCGGTAATTAACTACCATGTCTCCCGCCTCCAGTGCATCGACATGATGCGTTGCCAGAAGTGCCTTCTCTCCCGGCAGAAACAGGTCTGCTTTTTCCAGAAGTGCACGGTACTCCTCATCCTCCATCGCCTTGTTCAGCATCTTCGTGGAAGCAAACATGATGACATCAAGATGATCATCCGTCAGATATTCATTCATTTTGCGGACAAAGACATCGTTACTCATCATATCCACGTCAATATCCATAATTTTAACTGATGCTTGCATAATCAAATCCCATTCTAATTGGCATCTACCGTGCCAAGAATAATTTCGATATCATAACCATCCGGTGTCTGACCTACAACAAGTTGCGGATCTTTGAAATAAGTCGTCAGATCAGCCCCCCACTTCTTTTTGGAAACAATGATCTTTGTTCTGGTCAAAACCTCCTGTGTATAATCACCAACCTTCGGCACAGTATAGCCGGCATCCGCAAGTGTCTTCTGCTTGGCTGCTGCCAGACCGGAGATCTTGCTTCCGTTCAGGATGATGATCTTCTTGCCCTTGGAGCTTACCTGCTTCTTGGCAGGAACTGACTTCTCTTCACTCTGTGGTGTTGTGTATGTCTCTGTTACATTCTCAATATCACTGATAAACTTTGATGCTGACGCAGTATCTACTTTAAACAGCTTGCCGTTGTACTCGCCAGGCAGCGCCCAGTAATGATACAGCGAGGAGTCCATCTTCATATATGACTCAATATATCCGATCTTATTGTATACTGTCAGGTTGGACTGTATTCCGTCCTGGTTATACTGATCCTTGATATACGCCATGATCTTTGTCTCATCGCCGGCAATATCCTTCAGCTGATTAGTAAAGGAATCGCTGAGCACCATCACCTTCATTGTCACAGAAGAATTATACTGCTGTGCCTGTTCACCTGGTGAAGGTGATGCGGATGCAGACTGACCAGAGCCGTCAAGCACCTTTGCGTACTGTGTTGTCATCTTCTGCTCCTGATAATGCAGGTCGTAAATTTCCTGAGAGATCACCGTGAAATAACTGATATCTGTCTTTAACAGCTTCTCCATAATAAGCTCAGCATAACCATATGCCTCGGCATCCTCCAGATCGGAAAAATAACGGCGCAGCTTTGACAGACGTACAATCTGCGGAATCTCCTCATCCACAACACAAAGCTTCTGATACATCTTTGCCGGGATCGTATAATCTGCATTGATCGGAATTGTAATATAATCCATATTATTTGTCTTGGTGTTGCAGATCTCCAGCATCATATGGGTGATCATCTGCTTGTCATTGACCACGTAGATCAGATTCTTGGAAATCTCATCTGTCTTCGCCTGATCCAGAATAGATTCCAGCTCCTTCTCCTGTACATCCAGCTTTCCTGCCTCCAGCTGCTTTGACAAATATTGATAAGAAACCTTGTAGCTGATCACACCGACTGCGAGAATTGATACGATCACCAGAATAGATTTTAATAAGCTCTTAAAAAAGAACAACACTGCATTTTTTTTCATATCAGTACCTTTCTTTACCATCCGGATACTCCGATGGAAAATTCGCAAATTTGTACAACATTCCAGCAAATTATAGCAAACTTCCTAAAATGTGTAAAGCCTTGTATTCAAAGTAACTTTCATTTACTATATAGCTACTATATATAGTACAGTGAAATTGTCTAAGGAAAGGATTTGATCAGAAATGAACATGCATCACATTATCATCACCGGCGCATCCCGTGGAATCGGGCACGCCACAGCACTTTTATACGCTTCCATGGGCTGGAATATTTCAATCTGCAGCCGCCACTGTGATTATCAGATGACACAGACACAGGATGCGATCACAGCTGCGGGCGGACAGTATTTTTCCTTTTGCGGCGACATGGGAAATGCAGCGGATGCAGAGGAATTTCTGACGAAGGCAGTCCAGACCTTCGGTACTCCGGAGATCCTTGTCAACAATGCCGGTATCTCTCATATTGGTCTGTTGCAGGATATGACTCCGATGCAGTGGGATGATATCATCCGCACAAATCTTTCCTCTGTCTTTTATACCAGCCGGGTGATCATCCCTTATTTCCTACAGGAAAAGCACGGCAGGATCATCAACGTTTCCTCTGTCTGGGGCAGTGTCGGCGCATCCACGGAAGTCGCATATTCTACAACAAAGGGCGGGATCAACGCCTTCACCAAGGCACTGGCAAAGGAGCTGGCACCAAGCGGCATTCCGGTTAATGCCGTTGCCTGCGGCATGATTGACACCTCCATGAACAGCTTTCTTGATCCGGAGGAGCTTGCCGCCGTCATCGACGAGATTCCTGCCGGACGAGCCGGAACACCGCAGGAGGCAGCCGCTCTGATCCGTCAGGTTGCCGAAGCCCCGGACTATATGACCGGTCAGATCATTACGCTCGATGGCGGCTGGATCTGACCTTTACCGTTCATAAAACTCTTTTGTATGCACGATCTCCGGCGGCACCTCTACCTGATTCTTTTCCCATACACGAAACTTCATATCGTATTCTTTACACTTTTTGGCACGTTCTCTCTCAAAGCGTGCCATCGCATTCATAAATACCGGCTGTCCCTCCAGATTCTGACGCAGTTCCTGCGTAAACGGGCAGTAGGTTGCCATGATCTCGCGCACCGGCTTACTAAGCAGCATGCCTCCCTGGGATTCATGCAGGATCCAGTTCATGTAATCCGCCGCAAATATTTCTCTGGAATTATTCCGGTGCTTCTGTATCTGAAGCTTTAATTTCTCCTTACGATCATCCGACAGGTCCCTGTTCTTGCGGTAAAACTGCAGGAAATCCGAATACTCACTGGTGAGCGACTTATACTGGATATTATTCCAGTACACGCCCTGCATCGTACGACACAGCTCCCACCGGAAAGAACCCGCCAGATGCGCTACTGTCTTGTCCAGATCTCCCTCCAGAAAAGCCGGAAGGATCAAGCGTCCCTCTGAATCTCTCTTTCTGCCGCTGAGCTCCTGCCACATGATATCTCTCGATCCCACAGTCGGCATCAGTATCACATCCGGACAAACCTCCACCTGAATAAATTCTTTCTTGATGTCGGAGATCTCTCCCGTATAAAGCACCTCCCGGTAAAAGACGGAGTAATCGATCCGGCGCAGTCTGTTAAACGCCGCAGAGACCTTCTCCTTGGAAAGAAAATTCCTTTCCAGATTAGAACAGCCCTCGGTATACAGAAACGGCACAAAGGATACGATCTGACCACTGACAAGACGGTGCGTCAGCCGGAACATGTTCATAACCTCAAAATGCAGCCTCTGTTTCCGGCTTTTGAGCAGACTCTTCTTCTGCTCTTCAGTAATTTCTTTATTTTTTAGTTTATCTCGAAGAAATTCTTCATAATCCATATCAAATTCATTCTTGGACGGCATACGATCCCCGTCCACCACTGCTGTGAGCCATTCCTTCATATCAAAGACATGACATCCGTTTTGGTAGATGCTGCCCTGATCCAGCGTCAGAAGATCCTCGATCATGTCCTCCCTGAGCAGCCGTTCACTCAAGAAACCGTAGCGCAGGAAAAGCTCCACCTCTGCCGGAGCCTCCTCTGCCGACTGATAATCCTTCAGAAAAACCTTCTCGTAGATTGGATAGTAGTCCTTCATAAGATTACGTCTCAGGCTCCTCGCCTCATCCGTCGAGCTTTCCTTATCCTCCAGCGCCTCAAACTGTGCTACGAGATCTTCAAAACGCTCGGCGCGTTCCTGTTCGATCTCCCCAAAAGAAAGAATCGTTCCCAGCGAATCCACAAGCTCCGACACATCGACGCCGCAGTCCTCCACAAGCGCCAGCGTATCTCCCGGCACGTCCGGTCCGCCTGTGCCATGCGAAGGATTCAACAGATTATAATATGTCTCCTCCATTGTTCCACGGTCGATCACACACTCCACATCCGCCCGCTTCTGCAGGACACTTTCCAGAGAATTGATCCGGTCGATCACCTCATCAAGATCTGTCATCACCCCGGAAGCATCCTGGCCGGCACGCTGCAACGTCTGCGCAAAACCAGACACCGCCAGATACAAATTTCTGCCGTCGAGGATCAGATAGTGCATCATCTGACTCAGATATTCCGTCAGCGACTTACTGTAATCATGGAGCTGATGCAGCAGTCCGACCTGCTCCCTCACATGATAAATGCATATCTCGGCAGAGCTTCCGTAAAACGCCTTCTGCACATCCATCGGCACCTTGGCGCACGCCTGATAATAATGCACCTTATCCAGTGAAAGCATCTGCGGCTCGTCAAACGGGTGCAGTTTCTCCACCGCCGCAAGCTCCTCAAAGACAGTTCCCGTCTCTTGGGCAATCTGCCGGCACTTGTGATATATCCGAAAAGTCATCTCATAGGAGCCCTCAGCCGCCTCCTGCAGCTCCTCATAAGCACGTTCCTGCTCTGCCAGAGAACGGTGAAGTCCCACAACCATCAATGCCACATAATCCTTATTGATCTTCATGATTCCCCTAAGATCACTCATCGCTCCGGATGATGGAAATACATAGATTACCGCATTGGTCAGTGCCGTATACGTCACACCGTGCGCCCCTCTGTTGAGATCCCGGATTCCCAGAAAGCAGCCGGAGCCCACAACCAGATTAAGACCATATCCATGCACACGGATCCTGCCCTTTACCACCATGGCGATCGAATCAAGAAACTCTCCCGCCTCGTAAATATCCGTATCTTGGATGATATGATTAATGCTTCCTTTTTTCAGTTCTGCTTTCACCGCTTATCCCCCTTTGCCATCCGTAACATTTACCTAACTTTATTTTATCAGAAATAACACCGAAATTAAAGAAAAAAGTGGAGCATTCTCCACTTTCCCTATTGATCATCTGTATATAATTTATCAGGATCCGTCTGTCCTCTATCCGAAGACTGACAGCTCTTATCTATATAAAAACCGTGCATTCTGCGTTGTACGCATCATTGCAGACGTTACCAATACAGTTAGCTCGGCTCCGGCAACCTCACGGCACACGGGAGGGCTCACTTAGTGCTGCTAGGTTCCCCTCCTGACACGGTTCATGAGTTCCCATTGCGCAAGACCAAAACGTCATCACCACTTATATCGGGCGGCTCCGCAATCAATGCATCCGAAACAGAACATCACCCCTGCTATAGCGGATTGCAGGTACAGGGCACCGCTATCTCCCCGGCTAGCACGGAAGCTTTATGACATACTTCACACAATTTATGTTAGATGTTAATTATATCCTCTCCCGCGTAAGCTTGTCAAGATATATTTCCTTGTTATTTTCATCACCGCATGATACACTAAGGCAATACAGACATAACATTGGGAGGAATACCTGTAATGCAACCACAATACGAGACCAGCCGTCTTCTCCTCAGCGTAAGCCATCCGGATAAGGCAGCCGGTGTGCTTGAATTTTACGAACGAAACCGAGACTTTCTGGAGCCGTATGAGCCGGTCAAAAGACCCGGGTTTTATTCTCTGGATTTTCAACGGACGAATCTTACATTTGAATATAATTCCTTTGTGAAGGCACGACATCTGCGCATGTGGATGTATCTCCGGGACCGTACCGACGTTCCCATCGGTACGATCTGTTTCAGCAATTTTCTGCACGGTGCATTTTCAAGCTGTATGCTTGGCTACAAGACCGACAAGGATCATCTGCAGCAGGGCTACATGACCGAAGCGCTTTCTTTTCTGATTCCTCTCGTATGCCGCGAATACCGCTTTCACCGGATCGAGGCATATGTCATGCCGGACAACGAACCGTCGATCGCATTGCTCGAGAAGCTCACCTTCCATCGGGAGGGGCTGCTTCATGACTTTGCGCAGATCAACGGCAAATGGGAAAATCATTACATATATACTTATCTTACATGATCTGCCGCTTCTGTTTTCTGTGCTCCCCCCGCCGGCTTTTCTTTCTTCAGCTTCTGCTGACGGCGAAGCTCCTTAAAGAAATCCTTGAGCAGCTTCTGGCAGTCCTCCTCCAGAATCCCGGTTTGCAGCCGGACCTGATGATTGAGCTGCTGCATCTGAAGCAGATTGATAATACTTCCGGCGCATCCCGCTTTCGGATTCATGGCTCCCACGACAACCTCCGGAATCCTCGCCTGAACGATCGCCCCCGCACACATCGGACACGGTTCGAGCGTTACATACATGGTACATTCCTCCAGCCGCCAGTCACCCAGCTTCTTACTCGCCTTGCGGATCGCGCTGATCTCAGCATGTCCCAGTGCCGATTTCTGCTGATTTCTCTTATTGTAGCCTCTGGCAATGATCTTGCCTTCATATACGATCACACAGCCGATTGGCACATCTCCGGCTTCCCCCGCCTTTTTCGCCTGACGGATCGCCTCTTTCATATATTTTTCCTGTATTTTCTGTTCTTCCATGTTCATCCTCATTCCAATTTAATGATATTGGGGGCAAGGGTATTTTGACCCCGGCGGATTACTCCATTGCATCCGTGAATCTATCAGAATCATACGCTATCCGGACGAAAATGTCATCCTCTTTCGCAAAATCCATGGAACGAAAGTTTATCAAAAGCTATTTTCTGCGGCATCATCTGTCCGCCGGAGCCTGCCCTGCACGCATACAACGATCAGCCCCGATCACTCCTGCGCATGAACAGCGATCAGCCAGTATCCAAATGCGCCGTGTCTGTCCTTCACCCTGGAGAGTGGCTGAAAACGAAGCATCCGGCACTCCTTCGCCCATTTGCTGTTTTCTTCGCTGTAAATGCCCGGCACGCCAACCGCATACTCCTGCCTGCCGATGCACGCAAAAATCAGATGACGATAACAGTAATAGCCCCGCAGAAGAAACGGATTGCCGGCAAGCGACCAGTACGCCACCGGAAGATTTCCGATGTCCTTCAGGTCAATGCGGACGCATTCTCCCATCTCATCAATTTCAAACGGGTACATTTTCGGGAACACGGAAAGCATCCGTTCTCCAAAGTCCGGGCGCTCTCTGCGGGAACAGGCTTCCACAGAGGAGGCTTCTGCAAAAGATGCCTCCTCCAGTCCCGTTGCTGCCTGCAAGGCATCGTCCAGAGCATCCTGACGCCGCTGCACAGGTTCTGCCCTTTCGGATTCCTGCCGGATTTCTGTAGATGCCGTGTTCACCGCCTGCGGCCGACTCTCCTCCGATCCGCTCCCGGCATCTGATCTGTTCCCGTCATCCCGGTCGTCCTCTGCCTTCCATCCGTCAGCTTCCTTTTCCGGTGCTGCTCCCGAGACCGTGATATCCTTCCAGGTTGTCGCATAAAACACATTTTCCGGTCCGCTCAGATAAATCCCGTCAATCCGGTCAAACGCATATTCCGAACCTGCCATCCTGTCAACCGGCGTCTCCACCCTTCCGGCAAATCCGCTGCCGTTTCGCGCAAGCTTTCCCGCCGGGATCCGCTGCATGCCACCCTCATTTTGTATAAAAAAGAAAACTGACGGAGATACTGAAACCGTGTCCTGAAGACGTATTGTCACACGGCATCTCCGGTCATTCCGTTCAATCCTTGCATAGCCTGTGTTTTTTCCTTTTATCCCCTTATCATATCGATAGAGATAGGAAACCATTCTCTGATATCCACTCATATTTCCTCCATTCCGGAATACCCGACGCTAATTGACCGCCGTGCATGCTCCACATCATAATAGTAAATTGTATGTGCCCCCTTTGTCCGTTAGAACGTTATAGTGGACAATTTATCAATAAATTGCTATACTAAAATTTATGTGTATATAGAAAGGAAGGATTACATTATGAGCGAAAACTGTTCCCATGATTGCGGAAGCTGCTCAGCAGATTGCAGCAGCCGTTCCCCACAGAGTATGATCGAACAACCCAATAAAGAAAGCCGGATCGACAAGGTAATCGGCGTTGTCAGCGGTAAGGGCGGTGTCGGAAAGTCCATGATCTCTTCCATGCTTGCCGTCAACCTGCAGCGAAAGGGACATCGCACAGCCATTATGGATGCCGATGTGACCGGTCCATCCATTCCAAAGGCATTCGGCATCACACAGCATGCCGTTGGCACAGATACCGAGATCTTCCCGGTCGAGAGTAAGACCGGCATCCAGACCATGTCCGTCAACCTTCTTCTGGAGGATTCCAATGATCCTGTCATCTGGAGAGGTCCTGTGATCGCCGGCACGGTAAAACAGTTCTGGACTGACGTTGTTTGGAAGGATGTCGACTACATGATCGTCGATATGCCTCCGGGAACCGGTGATGTCCCACTTACCGTATTCCAGTCACTTCCTGTAGACGGTATCGTGATCGTGACATCCCCACAGGAATTAGTTTCTATGATCGTTGGAAAGGCAGTCCGCATGGCAAAGATGATGAACGTGCCAATTCTTGGTATCATCGAGAACATGAGTTATGTGGAATGTCCGGACTGCGGAAAGCACATCAATATTTTCGGTGAAAGTCATGTTGACGAGGTTGCAAAACAGTATGATCTGCCTGTTCTCGGACGCATCCCTATGACCGCTGAGATTGCTGCCGCAAGTGATGCCGGTAACGTAGAGGGTCTTGAGGGAGACTGGTTCAACGATGCCGTTGCTGCGATCGAGGGATTGAAATAATCCCGCAATCCCGTTACCGGGATTGAATCATTCAAATAATCTGAAAAATGCACCGGAATCAGGATGAACCCGGTGCATTAATTAACGATACTGTTTCTTGATCTCTTTAAAATCACACTTCCCGGACAATGCCGGGATCTCATATGCGTCTGATAAATTTATCGCCGTTCCAGTGCAATACGCGCCATCTGCTCCGCATCCTCCTTTGTATCTGCTGCCGCGAGAAAGCCCGTCGGATGACAGAATCTGGCTGTCGCAATGCCGCTGACCTTCGGAAGCTCCTGCGGATCACAGCCCCACCATTCCTGCGGAAAATCACAGGCAAGGCTGCGATCCTCCTTCGACTTCGGAACTCCCTGCACACTATAGCCTCCACGGTTGGACGGATACACCGTAAACTGATAACCGCTGCCGATCACATTTCTCTTCCAAGGCACGTAACAAGGTAAGATCAACACCTCACCATCACACTCTTCCATCGCCTTCACAACTACCTCGGAAGCTCTTCTGAGTCCCTGAATGCTCTCGATGTAATGCATCAGAATCTTCTCCGCAAATGTCTCTGCCTCCCAGAACCTGTCATCATACGAGGCATCGGAATCCCAGCCCGGATTAAACTTCTCCATCAGCTCCGACAGGGTATTCTCTGAACCTGTATTATCGGACTCATCTAACGGCTGGATAAACTTCTCATCAAAATCTGCCGCTTCCTCCTCCGTCAGGAAACAGGAACCAAACTCGCGCCAGAGAAGACCGAATGCCGCATACGGCACGCCATTCTCACGGATCTCCTTGTCCTGCTGGTGATGGTCAAATCTGCCTCGTCCAATATCATATACGATCCCGTCAAAATTCTCCGGCACATCAAAGCCTCTCTCCACCTGAATATCCGGATTTATCAGACGAAGAAGCGCCGTGGAAAACAGATCATCCGCATGAAACTTGGCGCCGTGCGTAAATCCATGATCCGGCACAAGACCGGTAACTTCCTTTTCAAACTTAATCATAGTTACAATATCCTCCTGATCTGTTGTCTCTCTAACAGCAAAAAGCCCCTGTTTTGAGGCTTTTTACACGATATGAATAAGTATTTATCCTTTTCAGATATATATTACAGCATTGCTTCCAGAGACTCACGAACCGCCTTAATAAATCCCTCGCTGTTGAGTACCGTCACATCCTTCATGCTTGTGATCAGTGCCAGATCCTTTGTCATCTTTCCATTCTCGATCGTAGAAAGCGTTGCCTTCTCAAGCTTATCTGCAAACGCCATGAGTTCAGGAATGTTATCCAACTCACCACGCTTACGCAGAGCGCCAGTCCATGCAAAGATCGTTGCAACGGAGTTTGTAGATGTTTCCTCGCCCTTCAAATGCTTGTAATAATGTCTCTGAACGGTTCCGTGAGCAGCCTCATACTCATACACACCGGAAGGAGATACCAGTACGGAGGTCATCATTGCCAGAGAGCCGCATGCAGAGGATACCATGTCACTCATGACATCACCATCATAGTTCTTGCAGGCCCAGATAAATCCGCCCTTTGCCTTCATGACACGGGCAACCGCATCATCGATCAGTGTGTAGAAATACTCGATGCCTGCTGCCTCAAACTTCTCCTTGTATTCCTTATCATAGATATCCTGAAAAATATCTTTGAAATTATGGTCATAGATCTTAGAGATCGTATCCTTTGTAGCAAACCACAGATCCTGCTTTGTATCCAGTGCATAGTTAAAGCATGCCTTTGCAAAGCTCGTGATGGACTTGTCTGTATTGTGGATGCCCTGAATGATACCGGGACCATCAAACTCCTGAATCGTCTGACGGATCTCTTTGCCGTCTGCACCGGTAAATACTAACTCTGCCTTACCTGCTCCCGGCACCTTGATCTCTGTATTCTTGTAAACGTCACCATAGGCATGACGTGCCAGTGTGATCGGCTTCTCCCAGTTCTTCACGCAAGGCTCAATGCCCTTTACCTGGATCGGTGCGCGGAAAACAGTTCCATCCAGTGCTGCACGGATCGTGCCGTTCGGAGACTTCCACATTTCCTTCAGATTATACTCTGTCATGCGGGCAGCGTTAGGTGTGATCGTTGCACACTTAACAGCAACACCGTACTTCTTGGTTGCCTCCGCAGAATCGATCGTCACCTGATCGTTTGTCTCATTACGATACTCCAGTCCGAGATCATAATACTCTGTCTTCAGATCAATAAAAGGAAACAGAAGCTCATCCTTGATCATCTTCCAGAGAATTCTGGTCATCTCATCGCCATCCATCTCCACCAACGGTGTCTTCATCTCGATCTTTGCCATGTCATTATCCTCCAATTTCATTAATATGTTGCTCAAACTTCCCACACAGGAAGAAAATGTACCGATAATATTTCTTATTCCAAACGGGTTAAGAATACGATTTTTGCTTATATTACTTACCGAATCCGTAAGACTGTGTCTGAAAATGATCGCAGATCACTAGGTTTTCCGGAAAGTCTTTGCTTTGCAATGGTTCGATGGATACGTGTCCGAACGATCGACCCCCATAGACGGGTTCAACTATTTCGGTCGGCACGCTCCCGCTGCGTTGCCCCACACAATGGTGCATAATGCCCTAAAGCACAGGGCATAAGCACCAGCGGGGGCAGAGCGCCTTACGAAACACTTGAACCCCGTCTTGGGGCGAGTACGGCAGGACGCGTTCATCGATCATCGAAACAGCAAAGCAATTAGACTTTCCGAAAACCGTAATGTGACAAGAGCATTTTCAGACACAGCCTACGAATATTTAAGTACATTCAGGCAAAAACTGTATTTATTTCTTTGGAATAAGAAATATTATCGGAACAGGATCGTTCTCCCGTGGGAAGTTTGAGTACGGTCGTGTATACCTGTATGCAATCAAACATTACTCATCCTAACTATACCACAAAAATACATGATGCACAAATGAGATTCTCTCCTTTTCGATTTTCTTTGTGTATTTTCCCGGAAATATTTTTTATTTTCGTGCAGTTTTCCGAAAATGATCCGAAGCGGTTGACACCGCAAGCACACGCCTGCTATACTACGAGCACTTTACAGCATTTCTCTCCGATAAGGAGGGAGTTCTATGAAATATCAATCATCATTCCGGCGGATTTTTTCCGCCATTTTCACGACACTGTCAATCATTGCAGGGCTTCTTTTCGCTCCTGCTGCCACCCGGACCGCTTCTGCCGCCCGTACTTTCATTGTACTGACGCAGTATCAGGCATCCCTGTCTGCCGGTCAGGAGTTTTATCTTGGTGCCGTTGTCTCAAGCGGCAGACTGCCATCTTTCAAGAGCTCGAATGCAAAAGTCGCATCGGTCAACCGCTACGGTCTTGTCACCGCGAAGCACGCCGGAAGCTGCCGCATCACAGCAAAGGCGGACGGAAGGGAATCGTCCTGCAGAGTCACGGTCGCCCGCACGAAGATTACGCTGAGTACACGCAGTATTTCTATGGAAAACGGTGAGACAAAGCGTCTTCAGGCTTCCACAACAGGAAGTGAGCCGGTCTCCTTCTGCAGCAATAAAAAGAGTGTTGCCGTAGTAGACAGTGATGGTGTGATCACCGCCTGCAAACCGGGTTCTGCCATCATCTCTATCACAGCCGGCAAGACAACAGCCACCTGCCGCGTCACCGTCAAAAAGCCTTCCATTACGTTGAACCATATTTACCGGAAGCTTTTCCGCTGCCAGCAGGTTCAACTTACCGCCGATGTGTCCTCCGGGATCACTCCGACCTGGAAATCCAACCGTTCCAGCGTTGCAACCGTCAGCGATACCGGTCTTGTCTGCGCCCAGAAACATGGCACTGCACTCATTACCGCCAAAGCCGACGGCGTCACCAAAACCTGTGAGATCGAGGTCGAAGCTCCAACCATCAGATTATCTGCATCCTCTCTGACCATGAAAGTGGGCAAAACACGCACACTCGGTTACAAAATATCCAGCGGTAATGCGCCTCTCATCAAATCAAGCAAACCAAATGTGGTACAGGTTGACCAACTCGGTAATCTCACCGCACGAAGCGTCGGAACCGCTGTCATCTCCTTTACGGAGGATGGCACCCGCGAGACCTGCACCGTCAAAGTCAGAAAATAAGTATTTCCAACTGTAAACAATAGAGAGAAATGTTGTAAAGGTTATTTGTTTCTTCACATTTTACTGTTATAATGAAGCCATACATTTTCAGAAAGGTATGGTGCGTTATATGAGTAATGAAAAGAGTATGAAAGACTACGAAAACGAACTGGAACGTTCCTTTCAGGTTCTGCGCGAGGGCGATATCCTCGATGTGACTGTGATCGGTATATCCGACACGGAAGTCACCGTCGACTTGAATTACTACACCGAGGGCATTATCCCAATCGAGGAATGCAGCGATGATCCGTCCTTCTCCATCAAAAAAGATATGGTGATCGGCGACACGATCAAGGCAATGGTTCTGGATCCGGAAAATGCAAGCGGCAACGTAATCCTTTCCATGCGTGAAGCCAACCGTGTTCTTGTCTGGGACGAGCTTAAGGAAGACATGGCAGACGGTACCGTTTTCTCCGTAAAGATCACCGAAGCTGTTCCTGCCGGTGTGACCGGATATGTCAAGGGGATCCGCGCATTTATCCCGGCATCCCAGCTGGCACTGACTTATGTTGAGGATACCGAGGCATATGTCGGCATGACCGTTCAGGCAGTGATCATCACCGTGGAAAAGGATATTCAGAAGCTTGTCCTTTCCGCCAAAATGATCCAACGCGAGCAGGCGATTGTCGAGAAAACACAGCGGATCGGCAGACTGACCACCGGCGATGTTGTAGAAGGGCCTGTTACACGAATGGAATCCTATGGTGTATTTATCGATATCGGAGAGGGACTGACCGGTCTTTGCCATATTTCCCAGATCACCAACAAGTTCATCAAGTCGCCAAAGGAAGAGCTTAAAATGGGACAGGTGGTAAAGGCAAAGATCTTAAAGATCGAGGGCGACCGCATTTCCCTGAGCATCAAGGCTCTGCGCGAGGATGAACCGGACACGGAGGACGAGTCCTACGAAATCCCATCCGAATATGCGGCAGACAGCCCAGAGGATGCGTCCGATACAAGCCCGTTTGCAAAGCTTCTTCAGGGAATCAAACTGAATTAAAGCGATCCGACGGTTGACAGAAGGTCTGCTTCATTTTAGAATAAATGCAGACATCGGCGGCATCCCGGCGCACTGGATCTCCGTCCGAAAAACTCATAAATCACCTGCGCAGAGATGTGCTTATTCACATGCATTACGATTTATGAGCGATAAAATCACAAAATACAACACATTGTGCGCAGAAAAGAGGTTATCTATGAGCGTAGTTATTTCAGATTCTATAAAGTATATCGGTGTAGATGACACTACCATCGATCTGTTTGAAAGCCAGTACGTTGTCCCGGAGGGCGTTTCCTACAACTCCTATGTGATCCTGGACGAAAAGGTAGCTGTTATGGATACCGTTGATCCACGAGGCATGGAGGAATGGGAGAAGAATCTTCTCTCTGCTCTCGACGGCAGAACCGTTGACTATCTTGTTGTACAGCATCTTGAGCCGGATCATGCCGGCAGCATTGCCCGTCTTGTTGAGCTGTTCCCGGATGTGACTCTCGTTGGTAATGCAAAAACCTTTGCGATGCTTCCACAATTCTTCGATATCCCATTAGATGGACACAGTCTCACCGTCAAAGAAGGCGATACCCTTTCTCTCGGCGAGCATACACTGACCTTTGTCATGGCACCAATGGTTCACTGGCCGGAGGTAATGGTTACATATGAGTCCAAAGAAAAGATCCTTTTCTCCGCAGACGGCTTCGGTAAGTTCGGTGCCCTCTCCAAGACAGAGGGCGAAGATGACTGGGCTTGTGAGGCACGCAGATATTATTTCAATATCGTCGGCAAATATGGTGCTCCTGTCCAGACACTTCTCAAGAAGGCTTCCGCTCTGGACATTGCAATGATCTGTCCTCTTCACGGACCGGTCTTAAAGGATAATCTTGGCTATTATCTGGGGCTTTATAATACATGGTCAAGCTATCAACCGGAGGATAAGGGAATCCTGATCGCATACGCTTCCATCCACGGCAACACCGGCAAAGCTGCCGAGAAGCTTGCTGAGATCCTTCGCGAGAAAGGAGCAGAAAAGGTTGTTGTCAGTGACCTTGCAAGAGAAGATATGGCTGAGGTGATCGAGGATGCCTTCCGCTATGACCGCATGATTCTGGCTGCTGCCAGCTATGATGCCGGCGTATTCCCATGTATGCAGGATTTCCTGCACCATCTGCAGAGCAAAGCCTACCAGAACCGTAAGGTTGGCATCGTAGAGAACGGCTCCTGGGCGCCAACCGCTGCACGCACAATGAAGTCTATTCTTGAGACAATGAAGAATATCGAGATCGTTGAGCCTGTTGTCACGATCCGTTCCGTAATGAAGGAAAGTGATCTTCCTGCTATGGAGCAGCTTGCAGACGCAATGACGAAATAGAGTCTTTCTATACACTTAAAAAAGGGCAAAACCAGCGTTTTGCCCTCCAAGAATTGCTTCGCAAGTCTCGTTGATATAACACTACGTTACGAGCATTTTCCTATGCCATAAAAAGAACCCCACTCAAAGATTATCAAATCTCTTTGAGTGGGGTTCTCTATTTCATTGGCAATATTTACTAAAAACTCGCAAATTCACTCTTTCAGAGCTTTTCCGCTTATCTCACAACAACTTTTACCTTGCTCTTTTTCTTGTCGGCTTTCAGGGTAACGACTGCATTGCCCTTCTTAACACCCTTTACGGTTACCGTGATCTGTGTTACTTTCGCTTTCTTTGTCTTCGCAGATTTCTTCACAACCTTCACGTTCTTCTTGTTGACAGAAACCTTCACAAGCTTGGCAACAGATGCTGCAGAAGCCTTCTTTGCAGTTGTTACATTCCATTTTACAACTGCCTTCTTGCCCTTCTTAACGGTTACCTTTGTCTTCACAGCCTTAACCTTTGTGACCTTAACCTTGCTCTTAGCCGGTGCTGCGCTCGCTGTTGCAGCAGGTGTTGCCGTCTTAGCCGGTGCAGAAGCTGCCGGAGTCTGGCTTGGCACATTGCTTGGGCTTACTGCCGGTGACTGGCTCGGTGCTGCTGAAGAAATCTCACTTGGCACATTGCTTGGGCTCACTGTCGGTGACTGGCTCGGTGCTGCTGATGGAGCCTCACTTGGCACCACGCTTGGTGTCACACTTGGAGATGGCTCAGGAGTCACTCCAGAATATCTCACATCATAAAGGGAATCTCTTCCCTCCATTGCACGGATCACTGCTGTCAGACCACGAAGCAGCTGCTCCGGCTGATATGACATCAGATCATCATCCACCTTCTTATTCTCTACATCAACAAATACTGCTGCATCATCAAGAACAGTCATACCATTTTTGATGAAGTCTGTGCCGTCTGTCTCGCTGCATGGATTAATCCGAAGCTGTCCCATTGCGGTCATGATCTGCGCAAGTGTCCATACATTGTTTGTCTCTGTGCCGTATCCGCTCCAGCTACCGTCTGCATTCTGGGTGCTCTCCAGGAAATGGATTCCCTTTGCATATGCTTCCTGCACTGCAGTACGGTCACTGCTTGCATCCTCAGGAAGAATGTCATCGGTTGCATATTTGTACAGTGGCTGAAGTGCCATTGCAACAGAATCAACAGAGCTCCACTGAAGTGCCTGTGCAATACTGTCATCCATCTTTGCGGCAATATTATTTACAAGATCATCCTTTGTAATATAATCATCGCCTGCCGGCGGGAAGTAATTTCCGCTGTCCAGTGCCAAAAGCATTGTACTGTCCAGCATATACGCTTCGGAAGATGCCTCATAGGTACTCTTCTGTGCCATCTTCTCGATCAGGTTGTATCCGCCAACATTTCTTGCATCCTTACCCATTGCTGTCACAAACAGAACGATCTTCGCATAAGTCAACTCCGGATATTTGCCCGCGATGACAGCCTCATCCTTTGCCTCACCCTCAACAGTAACAGATCCTGTATCTGCCAGTGATTTAAGCTGACTCTCCACATTGGCGTACATCTCGTCGAAATAATCAGACTTGTAATCTGCACGAAGCAGGGAGAATGCTACATAAAGTGCATCCGGTGTCTCAATACCATAGACGGTCTGACCATCGCCAAATACCTTTTTGAAGATCGTATCTGCCAGAACCTCCTGCTGTGCCTTTGCATTTGCAAGAAGAGATGCTGTCTTATCACTGTCCGGATTCAAAGAAGCATCATCGTCAAATACCTTTGCCTGTACTGCTGTATCTCCGTAATAAGTATAAAGATAGCTGATCTTATCGTTGTCCTGCAGTGTTGTGTTTCCAAGGCTGGCAGGCGCATAGGCACCGTTGATATAAAAGCCCCAGTATTTGCTCCAGTCAGCTGCGTTGGCGATATCGCCGATCTTGTTTAAGTTTGCGCCATATCCGGTATCCTCGATCAGATAATCTGTATAGCCTGCCTTCTGCAGCGCCTGTTCAACCGCTACGTCACCCTTTGTTCCCTTGTCCACCTGTACGGCGATCTTGCCGATATCGACAGTGTGTCCTTCGTCATCCGCGCCCTCAGCTGCCACATAAACGGTAATCTTACCGGTCTGGTCGGCATCTGTCTCGTCTGCTGCCTTTACAGTCACGCCTGCGCCAAATACGGTCGTAAATGCCAGGGCGGCTGCCAAAAGGCTGCTCATCCATTTCTTCTTGATCATTTTGATCCTCCAATCCTGATGCTTTGTCTACAGTGTAATCCCAAATTTCCCTTGTATACGCTCCAGCTTTTGTAAAATGCTGTCCCCGAAAAGGAACATACACAACGCCGCCGTACCGGCATGCGCTGCATCGTAGGGTGCTCCTGTCAGGTATAATGCTTTCAGGGTCTCCCAGCTGATCTGTCCGGATGACGGATCCATCGAATTCGTCATCAGCATCGCCGCAAAGTTCATCACACCTCCATACAGCAGAAACACCACAAAAAACGTAAACACCGTTGTTGTAATGTCATCCACCGGAAGTTTTTTCCTCTGCAGGATACAGCCCGCTGCCATTCCGGCAAGTCCGTAGAAGTACAATCTCCATCCAAAGAAATTCTCTCCCGGGCTTCTCCGAAACAGATAGACCACATAAGCAAGCACCCACGCAGACAGAATGCAAAGAACCGGTCCCATTACCACACGGAACCTGCGTCCCTTCTCCAGAGAAAGCCGTCTGGCAAGCGTTTCTCCCGTTCGTCTGCGTTCTATTTTATTGAAAGCCATGCCGGACAAATATCCGACCATCCCCCAGGCAGCCATCTGCCAAGGAGTCCATGGCCCCTGACCATCAAAAAAATTACACACCAGCCGGCTCATTGCGCCGATCAGAAAGCCCGCCTCCGGACCAAGGCCAATGCCACAGATCACCACCATCGTGGTTCCGGCATGTAACGGTATCGTATGTGCGCAGATCTCATTCATCACCACGCACAATGCGGTGAGAGTCGACAACAGCACAACTTCTCTCGCCTGCGGTTTGCGCCGTTCATACTGTCCAAAAAACAGGACAAGTATCAGAAGCACAACGCCAAATCCCATCAAAAGATAATATCTGCCGCGCAACAAAACCGTCGACACAAACAGTAATGCCACAACCGACACCAGCAGCAAAATGCCGCTTGTCACACGGCGCCTGGACCGCTGCCGCAAATATTCCTCCCAGTCAAACTGACGTCCGGAGATTTGTCCTGACTGTTTCATCCGGCACACCCCGCTTCCTGCAGAGCCCGGACGATATCCTCCGCCAGCAGACAATCCCCACAGACGCCCCGGCTCATCCGCTGTGCCGCCGTCGTATAGAAAACATTTTCTCTGAAAAATGCTCTCGTCTCCCCTTCACTGATCAGCTGCCCGTCAAACAACAGACCGCACTGATCCGCATAGCGCGCACAAAATTCCATATCGTGCGATACAAGCACAACGGTTTTCCCTTTGCTGCACAGATCCTTCAAAAACTCTGCAAGCTTTTCCTTAAATGCACCATCAAGTCCCTTTGTCGGCTCATCAAGTAACAGAATATCCGGTTCTGTAAGAAGCAGTTTTCCAAGCGCAAGCCGCTGCTGCTGCCCGCCGCTTAAGTCCATCGGATTCTGCTCCCGCTGCGCAGTGAGCTCCAGATAAGAAAGCATTTCCCCGACTCTCTGCGTCCTGTCCGCTTCCTTCAAGCCTGCCCCTCCGTTTTCCGGAAGAAGCATCGCCATCAGCTCCTCGGCAGCCGTCAGCTCCGTAAAAAGGCTCTTCGGATTCTGTGCCAGAAAACGAATCTTGCCCGCCGCCTTCACATTGCCGCGCCGAGGCTTGCAGATCCCCATGATCGCTTTTAATGCCGTTGATTTGCCGGAGCCGTTGCCCCCCACCACCGCATAGAGCATCCCCTTCGGAACACGCATGGTAAAATCCTCCAGCACACGCTGATCCTTCTGATAACCGAAGCAGAGCCTGTCCACAAAAAGTGCCGTTTCTGACACGGCACGCTTCGCCGTATGGCAGGGATGCCTGTCGGATACCGCAGACTTGATGGGCTCACCGGGCTGTCCTGTTTTACGGACATGATCAGCCAGCCAGCTCTTTCCCTGCCGGATACTGACCGGAGAGCTCGCCTCGTCCCTGTAATGGCATGCCTTCCATACCCGGACCGCCACCGGCATTGCAGAAGCAATCGGAAGTGCTTCGTTATGATCCCTCTCATACGCTTCGAGCTTCGCCGCACACTGCCCCGGCACCGCGTCCGCCACCAGATGCCCCTGATGCATGATCAGCACCCGGTCTGCCATCGGAACGACCTCCTCCAGCCGCTGCTCCGACAAAAGCACAGCCGTTCCCAGATCGCGGTTCAACCGCCGCAGCGTATCCAGAAATCTTCCGGTGCCGATCGGATCAAGCTGCGCCGTCGGCTCATCAAGCAGAAGCACATCCGGCTGCATGATCACCACAGAGGCAAGATTTAACAACTGCTTCTGTCCACCCGAAAGCTCGGAGACCGGTCTGCGAAACCACGACTCCATCCCGAAATACTGGGCGATCTCTGCCGTCCGCCGCCGGATCTGCTCTCCCGGCACGCCGAGATTCTCCAGTCCAAAAGCAAGCTCATGCCACACCTTATCTGTCACAAGCTGTGTATCCGGATTCTGTCCGACAAAGCCGATCCGTGCCGCGCTCTCCCGGTCATCCATCGTCTCCAGGTCACTCCCCCGGTAATACAGCTTACCCGAGCCCGTTCCAAATGGGATCTGATTCTTTTTGAAGTGACGCAGAAGCGTTGTCTTGCCGCAGCCCGACTGTCCGCAGAGCACGACAAACTCCGCCTCTCCAATGGAAAAACTGATATCCTCGATCGCATTGTCCGTCTGTCTCGGATAACAGAACGACACATGCTCACAGGATAAAACTGCTTTTTGTTCCATTATGCGTCTCCTTTCTCACCGTCTCCCATCTGTCCCATATCTCGTACAGACATCAAAAAGTAACTGTCATAGGCCACCGGCGCAAGCATGCCGGCCGCTGCCGTGACCAGTGCTGCAACAGACCAGCCGGACAATGCCTTCTGCCAGATCTCCGGGAAATAATATGCCTTAAAATCTCCTCGAAACCGGCAAATATATACACCGGCAAACATAACCACAAAATAGATACACCAGACCAGATCCTCCCGGTGAAACGAAAACAAATGAAACCACGTTCTCGATCCGGTTCGGTATCCTCTTGACTCCATCGATACGGACATCTCGATCGAATCCTCTAACGACCATGAGATCAGCATCGAAAGCTCTCTCAAAAAGCTTCGCATCCGCTGCATCTTCGATGCCTCTCCACCCGCGCAGCCAAGACCGATCTGCGCCTCATGTATCTGCCGGTAACGATCTCTCATGTCCGGAATGGAGCGAAAGATCATCATCAGCATCAGACCGATCGTCGGGATCGCCCTGCCGGTCAGATATAGCACCTTCTCACTGTCGAGAAGCTTCGCCGCCACGCCGCACCACTGCAGCAGCGCAAACAGCATGATCGTCATCATGATCCCGTAATAGACGGACTCCCATGTCACCGCCATACCATTCATATAGAAAAGCGGTGTCACACCTCTGTGCGAAAATAACGGCAGGATCACCGCCGCAAACACAAGCATCATCCCTGCCGGAATCCATAATTGCAGCCAGCGTATGATCCCCGCCAGCGCCACATAGCATACAGAGGCGCCGACAAAGGAGACAACGATCGCAGCCGGGTGTCTTACCACCATTGTCCAGATCATGCATGCCAGCACATAGACCAGAATAACGACCGGATGCCGTTTAGCAAACTCTGATTCTCTGCTCATGTTGTTCTCCCATCGCAGGTATAACGCCAGCTGATCGCATCGCCGTCTGATATTTTGTAGGCTGATGCCCCTCTGTTCGGAGCAACATCATTGACCTTATAGATCCAGCCACTCATATCACCCGCCTGCTTCTCATAAAGATGTGCTATTCCTTTAATATAGTAGCTTTTATATAATGGCGTATATTCTGCGTCCACGGCGATCCCTTTCGCCTTGCACGCCTTCGCCAGTACATCGTACACCGTGGCCCCCTTCTCCATCTGTACCGTCACCTTCGCAAGAATCTCGCCATCGTCCGGAATATATTTCCAAATGCTTTCCTGTGCCTGCTTCTTATTCTTCACCAGACTGTCACAGCGGATCTCGATCGTACAGCTGATCTTCTCTGCCTCCGGTGTCGTGGTCACTGTACTTCCTCCCGGCTTTGCAGTTGCCATCGAACTACTCTGCGATTGTCCCGGCGTTGCTGGCGTTCCATTCTGTCCGGAGGATGCCTGATCTCCATTTCCGCCACCGGATGACGCATCCGCCGCGTCGCTCTGCCCCGGTGTCTGCCCCGCCGTTGCATTTTGTCCGGAAGTCCCTGCCGTCGCCGACGGATTCCCGGAGCTGTTTTTGTCGGAATGCTTTCCGGAGGTGGAATTTTTCCCCTTCTTGTCCGAAGACTTTCCGGACATATTCTTCTTTGACGAAGGCTCTCCTGATGACGTGTCCGCTTTTGCGGACAGCGTATTGTCATCTGTGTTCTTACCTGACTTTTCTTTTCCATCAGAAGTCTTCTGATCCGCCTTCCCACCATGTGCGGTCGATACAGGCTGATTCGTCAATTCCGGTTGCTGCGTCTCCCCACTTTCTTCCTTATACATAGAAGAAAGTTCATCATCCCCCGTCAGATCCTTCCGGACCAGCTTCTGTTCCTGCCGGTAGGAATCCACCGACTGAAAATGCGTCTGACGTATTCCAAGTACCACTGCGAATACCACAAGCAATGCTACCACAATATATTTCCATCTTCTCTGTCTCATCTTATTCTCTTTCTTAATATTATAAAAAGGCAAAACCAGCGTTTTGCCCTCCAAGAATTGCTTCGCAATTCTTGTTGACATAACACTACGTTACGAGCATTTTCCTATACCATAAAAAAGCCTCTGTACATTCGGCTGTACAGAGACTTCATATTCTGAAAAAATTCAACACAAAAGAAACGTTTCCGTGTCCGCTCCCTCCCACCGAGGGCTGCTTTCATCAAAACGCCATATGTCTGTCTCTGTCCAGCAGGTCTCCTGGCTCGAAATCATCTTCCTCTCTCCCTTCCCATACCGCCTGACGCAGTACAGTGGTTCCGGATCTTGCTCCGGCGAAAGAGTCATCCTTCTTACAGTAGCGGGGGCTGCTGCAGCATCTCACTGCATTCCCTTTTCAATCTATCCCGTATCACCTGCTGCGGCGCAGGCACACTGATAAATCACTGAACAAAGCAAAGCATACCACGCAGTTATCTATCTGTCAATCTCTCATATATTTTTCATTTTTTAAAGCATCTTTCACGCATTTCATGCAGCTTCCTATTATTAAAAATTATTGGAAAAAGTCATCCAGATTGCCATCCATCTTCACATTATTTTTCTTTTTGCTTTCTGTCCCGGCAGGCTTCTTTGTCGCCTGTACCTTTTGTGGGACACTTGTCGGTGCAGCGGTCGCAACCGGTGCCTTTGTCGCTTTCGTGCTTTTCCTATTCTTCTTTTTCTTTGGTGTCGCCGTTTTCTTCGGCTTCTTAGATGCCTCCGGACGTATGGTCTCCTCTGCGCCTGCGGTATTCTCAGGATCGGCAGCCCCGCTTGCATTTGCCGGATCTTCCGTCACCGTCCCGCCTGCATCGCCCGAAGCGGCTCCCTCCACAGTTTTCTTCGGCAGATCTGCCGTAACCGCTGGTTGCTGTGGTCTGCCCGCCCGATCCGGCATCACCTTCCACGCGATCAGAAGCACGATGCCAACGACCACCGCAGCACTAAGCACAATCGTCAGGATCGTTTTATTGCGTTTCTTTCTCGCCCGCTGATCCTCCATCTCCTGCAGACGCCGCTCCATCTCCATCGTGAGATTTAACGTATTGCTCGGCTCAGGCAGTCTGCGGTGCCCCTCAGGTGCCCCTGATGTTTCCCCATTCCAGTGCTCCGTCCCCTCACTCTCATATAGAAGATCATATAATTCATCAAGCCTCTGCAGTCTGGAAGTGCTTTCCACCGCCAGACCCCTCATCAAAAGCCGGTCCACCTGCGGATCAAGCTCCGGCACATATTCCGTCAGCGGCACCAGACGATCGTTAAAAACCCGCTCCGTCGCATCTAACGGCTTCTCGCCGGACAGCATATAATAAATAGTCGCACAGAAGCCATACACATCCGTCCACGGTCCCCTGCCTCCCTTTTTCTCCAATTGCTCGTACGCCGAAAAGCCCTGCTTATAAATCGCCGTCCGCGTCCGGTCATCAATGGCATTTGCATGGCGTACCGCTCCAAAATCGATCAGCACTCCCCTGCCCTGCGCATTAATAATGATATTATCCGGACTGACATCCTGATGCACAAGATTGGACTCATGCATTTTCATCAGTGCAAGCATCGGCTGTCTCATAATCCTCCGGCAGACCTCCGGCGTCACCCTGCCATTCTCCGTCACGTACTTCTTGACACTGTCACCCTCAATATAATCCATGACAAGATATGCGGTATTATTCTCCTCAAAAAAGGTCCTCGTCCGCACAATGCCATCCATGAATCCAAACTGCGACAGCACTCTTGCCTCCCGCAGGAAGTCCTTTTTCCCCTGGTCAAACTGCTGCTCCGACTCCGCTGTAAACGGCACAACGCTGTAAGACTGCTTCTCCTTCTCACACTTGCGCCAAACCATTCCATTCGGGAAATACTCCTTGATCGCCACCGGGATCAGCAGATTCTGATGAAGACCAATATAAGTAATGCCAAAGCCGCCCTCACCAAGCACCCTGCCGACCATATACTCGCCGCCATGCAGCATTGTCCCAAGCGGCAGGTGATGCGGCTTCTCCTGATAGCTGTCCCGTTCAAAATCGCAGGAGGTACATTTGCCATCCCAGGTCAGCGGCTTCATACAGCCAAAACAATATCTATGTTCATTCAAAATCGTCACTCTTCCTTAAAAGTCATTGTCATAATGTAACAGATATCGGGGTAAAAAATATTTTGCGCTCAACGGATAACACGAATTGCCTCATGCTATCTGCTTTTACCCCCTGCATCATAATATATTAACATAATTTGGAAATATCGTATAGAAATTTCACAAAAAATAGTTCATAATAATAGCTGTACAAAATTGAAATACTAAATCTGTCGCCCGCTTCGGACGAGAATGGAGAATACATTATGAAAAAACCCTGGATCAGAAAATGTCTCAGCCACAAACGGCTTCATGCCGTCACACTTGCCGGCAGCCTGCTGCTTCTGTCAGTCCTGTCTTATCTGCCCGCCCGCGTCCACGCCAAATCCACCTACACGATGCAGCAGGTGATCGACGACAATATTTCCTTAAAGAATAATGACACTGTTCTGATCTCCGGCAAGGAAGATCTGGAATTGCTAGATCAATATCTGGAAGCCGGAAAACCCGTTTTCCAAAATACGACTTTTTATCAGACCTGCGACATCGCACTGACGGACTATACATTTTCTACAGTTCAAAATAATGACAAGCCCCTGATCAAGATTTATCATTCTTCTACCGAAAAATGCGAGGCGGTATTTGACGTTTCCTCCAATAAGTTTTATACAGACGATTCCTGCCAGAAAGAATCAGATTTCAGCTTTCAGGGAGATCTATGGAACCCGATCGGATCAGCTTCACATCCGTTTATGGGACACTATGAGGGCAACCAATACGCTATCTCCGGGCTTTGGAATAACGCTGTGCTCTCCTCCGTCTCAAAAGGAGCTGTCGGATTTTTTGACCATATGAAGAATGCGGCAATTTCCAACCTTAATCTGTGCGACTCCTTTATAAATGTCCGCTATACCGACGATGCCGGGCAAAATGCCACTGAAACAATCTCCAATAATTGCACGAATAATCTGGGAGTTATGACAACGGTGGCAGAGGAAACCACCTTTGAATGCTGTAATGTCTCAAATATTACAATGAATATTAAAAATATTCCCACCTGTGGCATCTACGCCGGTATGTTTGCCGGAAGCACCTCAGGAACAAATGACGGACGTGCTTTTGATACCTGCACCGCTGCAGACACAATGATCAATATCGCGTCTCGCAATTACTCCAGTGGTCAATCACTGCCCGCCAACATGATCGGTATGTTTACCGGTGATTATCAACATGACTCATCTCTCGATCAGTATGACACCTTTACCAACTGTAACTCCGACGGACTGATCCGGGACGCCACACGTACTTCGCTCGTAGGTGGTATCTGTGGAAAAACAACCCAAAATGTTCTATTCCTGCAATGCGTCAACAACACTATCATCCGGAATGCCAATATAGCCGGCGGTATTTTAGGCTTCTGTTCCAGCAGCAACACAGATCCCGAATCTACCTTGACAAATGATACCCAACTGTATTCCTGCCAAAATAATGCAGAGATCACCGGCGCACACATCGGTGGCATTCTTGGAATGTCCGGCTTCGCATCCAGCTCCTGGTCTGCCGTCATCGACAAATGCTCCAACACCGGAAATCTGAACGCTTATCAAAATGCCGGCGGTATCCTGATGGAAAGCCACGGTCATACATACATCGCAAACTGCAACAATTCCGGTGCAATCTCCCAGATTGCAGACCCCTTAACGGACACATACACAAACATCCGTTGTAGCAATAACGCAAACGAACAGGTCTGTGGATTGAAAATTTCTGCAATCGGAGGTCTTGCCGGCTGGATCATAACCGATTATGATAACGCCCCCGCATCCACCGTTGCCGACACGATCTATAACAGTTATAACACCGGCAGTCTGACCACCTTATCCTCTGCCGATGCCGGTGGACTGATCGGTCATTGTTGGAATCAATTCACCATGGAAAACTGCTACAATTCCGGCTCCGTTTCTCACGACAAGGAAAACGGCAACACCTCCACCGACATTGAGTTTCCAAGCAGCAACACCAGCCAGACAACACGTCCCATCTTTACCGGTGGTCTGATCGGTCATAACAGCAGTTCTTCCTCTGCAAATGTCCGTTACTGTTATAATGCAGCTGACATTGATGCTTTATCAAATACATGGCAATATGATTATTTCTCCGGGGATCCCAATCCATCACTGATCCCGCTTGATACTTCCAAATGTTATCAGATCTCAAAGCAACAGCTGACCGTTTCTCCAAACGCAGCTGACATCACCGCCATCGATGCAGACGATGATCTGTACAGTAACCATGCCAGCCTCACCGACTGCCTCAACAGCTGGATCGAAAACGAAAACAAAGAGTCCCGTGCCGGCTATGCTCCGATTCATAACATCATGACTGCCGACTTCTGTGGTTGGACCTCTGACGGCACGGACTCTCCTTCCTTAAACTCCAATATATCAGAATTGCCACGACTTACCCACATTCCGGCATCATCCGTTCCACTGGCTACCGCCACAACAGATCCTACGCTGATTCCATCAGAAGTACCGGCACCACCTGCAACCACCACTCCTGAAATCTCCACGACACCCAATGTGCCTGCTTCCTCCACACCGGAGAGCTTGACAACTCCAAATGTGTCTGTTTCTTCCACACCGGAGGTCTCGACAACTCCAAATGTGTCTGTTTCTGTCACACCGAAGGTTTCGACAACTCCAAATGTGTCTGTTTCTGTCACGCCGGAGGTCTCCGCAACACCGGTCACTCCAGCCACTTCCACACCGGCTGCTACTGTGCCGGTCTCCAATCCCAACGACGCACCGGTCTCCCGTTCATTGACCCTGCGTGCCGGCGCATCCCGAAACGGCGGCATTCTCTTATGCTGGAGCTGCGACCCGGATCAGGAAAGCTTCGTCGTATACCGCCGCCTGAAAAACAAACCGGACTTTTCTCTGGTAACCGCCTTAAATACAGGCACCAAAGGCTTCACCCAGAAGCTGTCCGGAAACACACAGGCAAAGTACACCTTTACAGACAAGAAAGCAAAACCAAACAAAACTTATTATTACAAAATACTTGCCTATACCAAAAATGGGACAGTCACATCTTCCACCTCCGTCAAAGCCGTCTCCCGTCTGCGTGCGCCAACCATCACCGTACGTCAGAAAAAGACCGCCCCGGGTGTACAGTTTTTGCAGATCAGGCTAAACAAATACCAGGGACGCTACGCCGGTATTTATATCCGCAAAAACAACGGAAAATATGTCTACATCCGCATGAAAAACAATAAAATCTCACCACGCCGGAAAACCTTCAACTTCCGCCATTCCATGCGAAATGTCACACTCTCGGTGCGCGTGAGAACCTATCAGACAAAGAAACGCAAAAAGGGAAGCTTTTATTCCAAAGTGAAAAAGGTACGGATCCGATGATCCGTACCTTTTGGTAAATTGTGGACGTATTATTTGCTACGCACAAGACATCTCTTCTTAAAAAATGCGATGCCATAGCACACAATCTGATCATAATCATCTTCATACTCTCTGGCATACATTTTCTCATCCATCTGACAAAGTGCCTCATCACATTTGCGCTCCATGGACTGCAGCGAATCCGCATATTTCGCTTCAAACACAGCCACTCTGCCGTTCATCGGATCGCTAACCACAACATCACTTCTTCCCTCGCCATGTTCCCTGTTTGACTCCACAGCATATCCAGCCCCCGCAAAGATTCCCGCCAGAAAAGCATGATAAAAGTCCTCCCTGTAATCGTGATAACTGATCGTTTTGCGCAAAAGTTTATTCATCTCCTCCGCAACCTTTTCACTATCCTCATTCCATACCGCGTCAAAGAGCTCTCTGCGGCTCCACTGCTTCGTGCTGTCATCAAACCACTGTATCACTGTTGTTTCAAATATTTCCTTAATCTCCGCATTCGGAATGACAAGCACCGTCATTCCTTCCGGCACTGCATCCGTCAGCTCTTCCTCCCTTACTCTGGTCAAATACCCCGTCAGATACAAAACACTCCAAAGATTATCTTCGGATGAATGCAGATAATCATAAGTAAGATCCTCATCAATACGCTGCACAATATAACCACCTGCCAGCAATGTCTCAAGCTTTTTCGTAATCGTGCTTCCCGCATGATCAATAAAGGAACGAATTATGGCATTATCACTTGTATTCTTCCAATAACCACATGGCTCCGCCTGCGGGTTTCTTTGCAGATCATGCAAATAATTCATTACATCCCACGGGCAATATACATCAAAATCTCCAAAATGATATCCATCATACCAGTTCTTTATCTTATCCGCATACTCCTGCGCGTCCAGATCTCTCAGAATATATGCCATATCCTCCTGCGTAAATCCAAAATATTCATTTAATCTGGAATCTGTAATCGTATCCGACACAAAATTATTCGTTCCGCTAAATATACTTTCCTTCGCTATCTTCAGACATCCTGTAATCACGGCAAACTGCAGTGCCGAATTATCCTTTAATGCCTGCAGGATCCCCTTGATCACATCCAGCATTTCCTGATAATATCCGTGACTGTTTGCTTTGGCAATCGGCACATCATATTCATCCATCAACAGAATGACCTTTTTGTTGTAGTGCTGCCTCATCGCACCGATCAGCAGTACCAGACTGTCCTTCATATCTTTAACGGTTGCTTCACCCTCCGCAATCCGTTTGATCGTCCGTTTATCATAATCATTCACGCGATCACTGTCAAGCAAATATAAATGATTCCTGAACAACTCGGAGATCACCAGAGAAAGCATATCATAAGCCCCCTGGAAATCCAGACCATCTACCCGGCGAAACGACACAAAAATGGTCGGCCAATGATTCATCCACCGATCACAGAGTTCCGTATACCTAGTAATTTCCAATCCCTCAAATAAATTCCTACTCTGCCTGCGAATATCAAAAAAGCTTTCCAACATACTCATGCCCAGCGTCTTACCAAAGCGCCTCGGGCGTGTGATCAAAGATACTTTCACCGACTCGCTTCTCAAAATCTCCGCAATCAATCCACTTTTATCCACATAATAAAAATGATTCCCACGTATTTCTTCAAAATCTGAGATTCCAATTGGAATATTCTTTTCGAGCATATATATCCACCTCTACGTTCCCCTTACATAGAACCTGTTGCCATGAGATCATAATAAATAATCAGCCTTACGCCCATTATGACAGTTCCTTCTCAACCGCTTTCAATTCTTTCTCGGAATAATTCATAGAAAGAATCATTTCTCTGGATAATCCACTTCCCAGCATTTTGCGAATTGCATTCTTCCTTTCCTCTTCACGTACTATTTCTTCACGTTCTTCAGCATAATCTTTCGCATAATCCTCTACCGTTTTGCACATTTCTCCAAAACCTCCTTCTGTCTCTTTGAAATATTTTACTGCTTTGCTTAATTCCGGGAATTTTGTCTCTTCAAACACATCTTTTCGCAAAAACAGTTGAAGCAGCTCAGATTTATCCGAGCCATCCCTGACCACTGTATTGACAAAATAGATATCCTCCCCGTCGTCTATAGGAACAAATCCTTCTCTTGTTTTCATGCAACGCTTCACCTGCGTTATCATCTATCCTCTATCCGAAAGACCACTTAAAATCCAGTATTGATATCTTATATCATACCATCATCTGTCCTGCAAATCAACGCCGGCTCTTTCTTGTTTTATTTTAAGCAAAGATTATCATGCTTCCTTGAGAACTTCAATGCGATCCAGACAATTGCCGTGTCACAGCATGCATTATCGCGAAATTGCCATGTATATAACGGCAGATTCCAAAGTGAAAACGGCAGAGTAGCTTGTCTACAGGAGGTGTTTGAGTAATCTTTTTCAGTGTATTCCGACATTAAATGCTTAATTTTTTCCGAAATATCCGTGACATTTTCTACGACATAATAAGATCCATATTGGTTACGACTAATAAAGCAAACGAGGACAACTCTTTAAGCCGCCCTCATTCGACAAAACAAATTATAAACTATTTTCTACAAGTTCTGCACTTAAAGTGTTGGTTTCATACACTCAAGAACCTCCTTGAGAAACATCAAATAACGTCTTCTCTCCTGCGATAATTTCGGTGCCTGCGCATCTACCTTTAACAGTTGATCAATTTCATCACAGCATATCAATATTTTCTCTATAAATGCACATCGAACTGCAGGAAAAAGCGTATCTATCATCGACAAATCAAACAGCGCCCTGTGTCTCGTTTTTCTTCGAACGTATGCAGCTACACCATCTATCCCCTTGCTAAGATAACAATCATAAATTCCCTTTATCGTTGACGAAACTTCTGGCGAATGAATCGTCCTGCTTTCATCCTTGACCGCCCGTCGTGCTTCCTCCACAAACTGGTCGCATACACTCTTATCTATCATTTTCAACATTTTCCAGCTCCTCCTGTGTAACATGATCCTACTCCGCTACATCTGTGTTCAGATCGTCAATTGCAATATTACCAATTTCAAGTTCCAGCTCTTTGAGTTTCTGTCCCAGACTATCTTTCCGTTTCTTCAAGTTATCTAAGAATGCATCCACCACTCCATGCTTCAGCATCTCAGTCAGGATTTTCTGCAGAATCTTTACCTTCTTTCCTCTCGATTTCTCATTGAGTGCCTTCACCAGACATGAAATAATGATATTTCCACTGCAATATTCCCTTGCAAGACTCTCCACGAGACCGTCAAGATCCACATTTTCAATCTCTGCAGAAACCCGCAACTCTTCACCACTCCTGATTGCCTGTACGATCACCTTGTCCATCGGAATGATCATTGTCTGACTAAATATATTAATAACAATTCTTTTACGTTCAACCGAAATCGTCCCAATGCATCTTCCTTTGTTCTTGATCTCCATATTGCGAAGATCAAGCTTCTTAAATCTGGAAAATACAATTCCAAGCTGCATACCAACTGAACTGGTCAGCATCTTTATCAAGAGCTGTGCTTTGCCGGGGGATATGTTGTGGACGGCTTTAGAATTGTATTTTATGTGGTCAACCAAGATGGAGATGGTTGTATCTTTTGTGTTTTGCATGATCAGCTTCTCCTTTATTGTAAACATGACACAGACATTAACAAAACTTTTATGTACTGAAAAAACAGAAAAACAAAATCATTTTCTGCCTTTTTCCAACAACCTGCTGTCATATAAAAATATATAATCTACTTCATTGCTTAGCTATTACTTTTGATAAATTTCCCCCAGTAATTTTACAATTTTCCAAAAATCGTACGCATCTTTTTCCGAGACCTCCGGTGCTTTCCAAGATGATGTATCTACGTTTTCTCTTTTCGAAGATTTATATGATAGAAGCATGATTAAAATTATCACTATCGCTATTACAATAATTATCTTACCTACTAATGCAAACATAATCTTCGTCCTTTCTATTTTTTTCTTGTTTACTTTTTTTTTACATATTGACTTAATACATCTGCAATTGTTTTCTGATGTGCTAATAGTTTATCAACCATTTTTTGTATAGTATCCGACATTTCAATCGTAACCAGCCCACCAGAAAATGTTTCAGCAAAACGATAAAAGCAACCATATACGTTATCTTTTTTCATGCAGCTTTTCATCTTATCCTCAATATATGCATTAGCCTCATCACAATCCATTTCCAACAGCGATCTGTCTCCATTAGGAAATAAAATGATATCCATTCGTTTTAATATATCTACTTTATGAAGTTTTGCACGTTCAAAAGCTAATTTATTAATAATTGTAACACTACTGGTTTTTTGCATTTTACTCACTTCCTTTTTTTTTGATACTGCTTTTCCAATCTAAGCAGAATATATCTACACACTCTTTGATTCTTTCCAAAAGTCGTTGTTTCTCTGTCAATTCCGAAATATTATTTTCATATTCCTTTGAACGATTAATAGCGCCTGCTGCTGCATTTGCATATGCATTTGCATGTTTCATTTGATCTTGCATTTCGCTTTCTATTTTTTCTACAAATTTTTCTACAATATCCTTATAATCTTTTTTCAAATCATCCATATCATTGGCAAATTCTGACTCATTCATTGCATCCATTATATTATGACTAAGAGCATGGTCATATAATTCGGTCATAATATACTTTGGATCATATGTAATTCTATTATATGATTTTTTTACATCAAAAGCTTCTAAAACCTTTCCAATCAATCCTTTCATAATGTAATCAACTGCTTTTTCCCCTAAATTGTCTTTAATCTCACGTGAATGATTAATTTTTCCATCCATATTTTCATTTATTCTTCGTAAGAAAGTATTGTTAATCACTTTTATTTTACTTTGGGAATCGTCTTCATTTCTCTTAAATTCAAACTCAAACTCTGGCAGTTCAATGCTAAATTCAATTTCGCATTCCTTTTGCAATTCCTGTTCGCACTGGTGTACAGCTTCTTTCAACTTTTCTCCACGATTGTTAACCATCTTAACTAAATCATCCATTATCTGGTTAAATTCGTATTTCAAATCTTCATCTAATTCTTCTGAGTTAACATTTATTTGTTTATTAACCTGTGCATCTAGATGTTTTATTATTCCAAGAATCAACTGTCTTATTTCTTCCTCTTTAACAACAGTTCTTTCTTTTCCATCTATATATCTTGAGAGTGTCGAATCTGCAAATTTCAAGTTAAGCCTCTCTTCTAGTTCACCCCTTACATTACTAATAACCTCTTTTTTAATTTTATTATCATCTAAAAGCACATCAACAAATTGGTTTTCAAAATATAATGAAATATCTTCAAAACTAAGTTCAGACTGTCTTGCCAAATTCATTACTAATTCGCCATTTTTATTCATACGGCTAATATCCGGATAGCGATCATCATATATATCATTAATTTGAGTTCTAAATTTTTCCAAAACTTCGTTTGCTGCTTCCAACAAATTTTGATTTTGTGCCAATTCCTCCTCTAATTGCTGAAAGTGAAACAAATTCTGAATATTAGCATACTCCTGATCGATCTTGTATATAAGATTATTTACTTTCTCTATACGAGCTTTATTCTCAGCAATATACCTAATATATCCTAAGAGATTCGGCATGCCGCTTTGTATTTTAATCTGCTCTAGATTTTTGACAACAATACCACTAAAAACCTGAGTATTTGATGTTACATTACTTAAAAACTGTAACACATTTACCTGTTCTCTTTTTTCCGGGTTCATACTAAATTCCTGTACTAATCCTACTAAATTCATCCAGAAATTTCCTTCTGACAATTGATCAGTTTCAGATATCTTTTCTGCTTCTATGCAATTAAAATATGTCAATGCGGATGTTCCTATTACAATTGCATCTTCAAACTCTGGTGCTATACTGATCAAACGCTTTTTAATAAAATCCAAAATTCGAACAACAGATTTATCTCCCTCATTTCCATAACGTAAATCCAATTTATTCACATTAATAATCAACGAATAGAATTTTTGTTTTTCTGAAAATACTTCTTTAATATCTTTCAAATAACTCATCTCTGTATCCGTCAAATATTTGCTATAGTCAATTGAAAAAATCACAACATCCACTTCATTAATTGCTTTGTATGCTGCCTTCTTATGGTCATCTGCCCCTGCCAGATCAGGTCCCGGTGTATCATAAATCGTATATGAGGATAATCCATTATCAATAGGTATATAGCCTATATTCATATCCGGAATACCAAATCCCTCTTTTTCCTCTGCTGCCTTAAATTCTCCCAATATGTACTTTTTCATCTCTTGTGCAGAGGCAAAATTCATTTTTTTGCCTTCCATTTCCAGTACAAATCCGTTCTCAGAAGCTTTATAAATACAGTTATTTGGTGTTGCCAACTCTAAACTTGTCGGTGCTAATTCACATCCAATAATACTGTTTACAATGACACTTTTTCCGGTTTTCTTAGAAGCCGCCGTAGCAATTTTCAATTCATTATTCTTGGATTCTTTCAAATAATCCGATATTTTATCTAAGGATGTATTAACCCCGTCTATTATATCTGCATATTTGCCATCTTCTCTCTTGTCTGATCCTTGTGCATCTGTGTTGGTGAATCAAATCCCGGAACATCATAAATAATAGCATTCTTCATATTCTCTAATTTATCTGATCGAAGTGTAATTTCTTTCACTGCAATTGCATATTGAGGATCCTCAATAAATCCCTTAAAATACTCCTCATTTAATTGATCACCATGAAACATCATGGAATCCTGTCCAACATATCCCCTGATATTATCTTTATGGATCAAAATATCCTCAATATCTTTATTAATTGATGCACCATATAACTGCTTCTTTTCAGCGTTTAAACTATCAAATAATTTCCGATAATTTTCTAAGGTTAACTGTTCATATGTATATGTTTCAGGATGTTCAATTCCTAATTGTTCCAATCTCTTTTGAAAAGCCTTTGCGAACTCTTCCCGTGAGAAAAAACTAACCTTAGCTTCATTATTTCCATAACGTATACTTGTAGATGTATATGTACATCTTGCCTCTTTAGATGGTAAAATATCATTTCCCATAAGGGCATTGGCAAAAGAACTTTTTCCAGCCTTTTCTAAGCCTACAATTGAAATTTCAAATTCGTTATTTTCCAGTTTCTTTAACAATTTGTTAGCCTCTTCTTTGACAGCATGTAACTTCTGCTCAATACTTGCATCTAATAAGCCATTCATGTTCAATTTGAGAATTTTGTCAATTCCCTTAACTTGTGCTCTTAACTTTCCTGCATACTCCTTAAATTCCTGTTCGTAATTAGCCATAATTTTTCTCCTTTTCTGTTTATTGATTTTGTTATCTATTTTTCCTGCTTCCTCCCTGCAGGTCTTACTCCTTCATCACTCTCTCCGCATACTCCATCAGCACCTCCGGCGACACCTCGCCGTGTCCGTTCCGGATCTTACGTTCCAACCGTTTCAGCGCCGCCTTCTCCTTCCATGTCATTGTGCTCTCCGTTTCTTTCGATCCCTTTCGGCTCCCACCCCGATCGGTACTTTTCATTTCACACCTCGCCTCCCTGTGTGCTGACCGTTCATTTATTTCATGAACTTTCTTCTCCCATGCATATTTCCTCACAACGGTTTGACTCGGCGAGCATCTTTCGCACGTATCGCTCGCTATAACCAAACTTTTTCGCAATATCGGAGATCTTTTGCTTGCCCTGAAGGCGTTTGATCTCCTGAACGACGTATTCCTTGGAGTAAAGCTTCATCGGAAATACAAACTGCTGCCCTTTGAAGCGTTCGTAGAATTCCCCGATTCGCTCTTCGCCGATGATCTCTGCAATCTCCTCATATACACCGGCATACACAGGTGTTCTCTCCTGTTTTCTTTCCATTATTTTCCACCGCCTTTAACTAATATTTTAGCAAATCGCCATGTCGTTGTAAGGTGTCATTCTCCGCTGTCTTTTCCCTTGCATTTTTCCTATCCCTATCTACATGATCATTCTACCACCCATCTGTCCGATATTTTTTTATTTTTTGTCGCGATGTCATAATCTGTCATCGTATTGCAAAACTCCGAAAGGTAATGCATAATGATGCAAGGGGCAAAAGTAGACAGCAATGGAGCAATCCGTGGCATCATTAAAATACAAAGTAGACAGCAATGTATGTTTACATACAATTTGCCGGCTACCGGCTTTCCCCGCCAAACACTGACACGAACCAAGGAGAACATGATAATGAAAAAGATTTCTTTAAAATACATATCTATCTGTTTGAGCATCTGCCTGCTGACCACGGCTCTGCTCCCATGGCTGCCTTCGGCAGCGCACGCGAACGGTCCGTCCTATTCGATGCGGCAGTTTTATAAACTGCCGGAGGCGGAGAAGTCCGGCTCTGACCGGATCCTTCTGTACAATCGTGAGGATCTGGTCTGCCTGGATCGCTATCTGGAGGAGGGACGCAATTTTACCAACGAGACCTTTGATCTTGCCAATAATATTTACCTGTCTGATTATCGCTTTGAATATAAGAAGAATTCCAATACGACCTGGATCTATGATCGAAATACCCGCAAATGTCTTGCGCATTATGATGAAACGACGCAGCAATTTTACGAGGGAACCGGTGACACAATCTGTGAGGCTCCGATGACGGAAGAAGGATGGAATCCGATCGGCTCCGCCAGGCATCCTTTTACGCAGACTTTGAATGGCAATGGACATATTATTTACGGACTCTGGAATATCTGCGATGCAGCGCAGGGCATTTCTACCACCGGATCGCCTGCAGCGGATGGCGCCGGTCTTTTTGCGGCGGTGACGGGCACAATTTCTAATCTTCGCATGGAGGGTACATTTCTCTCCGTCAGCAATTCCCGGCTGGAGGATGGTGTTGAGGGAGACGGTTATGATTCGATCGGTGCCCTTGCTGCCCGCATTTCCAAAATCTCTTCCGATTCATCCGGAAATATTACGACTACCATCCGTTCCTGTTATGTCCAAAGCACTCACTTTTCCTGCAGTAACGTGCCTAATTCCGGCGTTCTGATCGGGCAGAGTCTTTCTCCGACAGCATTTGATTCGATTGCTGTCGCCGATACCGGAGCATACATCGACTGCTCATCCTCTTCGGCAGATTCGTTTACCGCCGGGCTTCGTTTCGGTATGGTGCTTGGTTATTCCAATACCCTCTATAAATCGACGTTTACGAACTGCGCTTCTTCCGGGTTGGCAACGGATGCGAGTGGGATGGCGGTGATCGGCGGCATTTGCGGAACGTGCCAGCAGGACCGTTTTGACCATTGCGTTAATCAGACAACGGTTCGCACCGCAGGAGTCGCCGGCGGTATTGCCGGGTATATTGAGCATGTTGTGGGAGCGCATGAATGTTATTTTCGTTACTGTGATAATCTCGGCGACATTTCCGGCGTGTGTGCCGGTGGAATCAACGGTTTTGGGGGCAGCTATCTTCCGGCACGTTATGAGCGCGGCGGTCGCACCGGCACAAATATCAACTACTGCCGCAACCGTGGTGCCATTACTTCCGCTTATATTGGCGGCGGTCTTACCGGGGTATGCGATGCATTTGTGATCACGAACAGTGAGAATTACGGAACGGTGTCCTCGACCACTCTGGCAAAGATCAGTTCCTATCCGGCTTCCCATTATGAAACGCTGATGCTCGCAGCAGAAAGAAGCGTCGGCGGACTTATCGGTGCCTGCATTCCGATCGGTCGCAAAACAGCTTCCTATTATGACCCGATCTGTACGATATTTAACTGCGCCAACCATACCTCTGCCACACTAACGCCGGATAATGCCGATGCCGGTGGGCTGATCGGTCTTATCACAACAAAATACAGTGCTGTTCAGGATCTTTGGCTGACCCTGAATGTGCAGAATTGCTATCAGGCATCCTCCATCAACGCACTCTCATCGACAAGCAACTCCGGCTTTACTCCGGTCTCCGGAAGTCTGATCGGCGATTGCACCGTGACAACTGCCACGCTGGAATACTGTTATGCCGTGCAGTCTGACCCGGAAAGTGCCGATGTAAATAGTACCTGTTTCGGAACGCAGAGCGGCAAGCTGACCCTTAATGCCGTAGAAAATATTTCCGGAAAACAGTTGCTTGGCACAGAAACAGAGAAGAATATCGGCTCTGATCTGCTCACGCAAACAACAGCATTGCTTTACTGTCTGAACGGCTATATCAATTCCGGCTTTCGTTATGATCAGACGCAATGGATCAGTAAGCAGTCTGAGTCAGAGGAACCGATGTTAGTCATTGACGATTATACGCTGCCGACCGAGCCGCCAATAGTTTCCTTCGCCCCGGAAAAGACGACCTCACCGGTGCCTTCCGCTACCGGCACGCCGACCGGCTCTATTGCTCCATCGCCATCCGGCGCTCCAATCAACTCCTCCTCTCCAGCGGCGACCGACACTCCAACCACCTCTTCCTCTCCGGCAACAACCGGGACACCGGCAGTTACTTTCTCACCGGCTCCTTCAACAACTGGATTGCCAACCGATTCTTCCTCTCCGGTTCCATCCCCTGGGAAGCAAACAAATACTCCGGCCTCCCCTTCCGGCTCCTCTGTCCCAGATTTCATACAGACCGGCACACCTTCGGATCAGATGAGCCTAAGCGCAGCACCACACCGTTCCGGCGGCATCCGGATCACCTGGAAGCTTTCCTCTGTCTGGATTGGATTCGTTCTTTACCGCAGTCCGAAAGCCTCCGGTATCTATCAGCCGGTTGCAACCATCTCCTCTTCCCGGAAATCATTTACCGATAAGAAGGTGACCGCCGGCAAGACCTACCACTATAAGGCAATTCCATATATCCTGAAAAACGGACAAACCATCTACGGCAATACCACCGTCATCCGTAAGGCAACTGCCCGCCTGATGGCACCGACCTTTCGCGTGAGCCGCCACCGGACAGCATCCGGCAGACGATTTCTCCAGATCCGGCTCCGCAAATATCAGGGGAAATATGCGGACATTTACATCCGCAACAATCATGGTAAATATCTGCGTCTGCGCCTGAAAAACAATAATATCCGCCAGCAGAAACGAACCTTCCGGCTGCAGTACAGCTTCCGGAAAGCAACCCTGTCCATCCGCATCCGCACTTATAAGCAAAAGAAACGGACGAAGGGAAGCTTCTATTCACAGGCCAAGGTGGTACGGATCCGGGAGTAAGTAGGACAAAAGCCCAGCTGATCAGTTCATATATTGACTAATTAGCTGGGCTTTCCTTTATTTTTTCAATTTTTCAATTAATGTACCAATATTAGAACCAAGCTCATTATCCAGACATTCTATATTCTCACAGAATTTCTTCTCATTAATAATGGCTCTGTCAGTGTGCTCCATCAGCACCTCTGTATTGTATTTGCTTTTCCGATAACCCGGCAATAACTTGCGCAGTTCATGTTCTGTATATCTTCTTTTCGCTGTCACTGCCGGATTCTCCAGCAATTTTGCCTGATCCAGTAAAAACACTTCATCAAAATGCAATAACAGCCAAAATTCAAAACATGGATTGGATACATAAAATCCAAATCCCTTTTTCTGACACACCTGACATACATATTCAAACTGATTATTCTCCGTTCTGGCAACAAAGCTTTCCTTATCCCGATCCACAATCAGACAAATCCGGTCAAAATTTTCATCATATGTAATATTACTTGATTTAATAATATCCGAAATATCACTTACAATATTGACAACGTCTGACTTCTCATTAAGATAACTGATCAGTTCTGAGCAGTCCTCTTGAATATCTTCCACCGTATCAGACAATGCTTTGTGAAGCTTTTCAATGCATCCAGTCTCCAAAATTTTCCAGATTGCTTTCGCGTACACCTTGCTGGTAGTAAGTATTTGCTGATCATATAAGTAGTCCATAATGCGATTAAGAAGGGACTCATATATCAATTTTCCCGTTCTCTCTTCTTCTAAATTTTCAAGGACACGATCCAGAATTTTCCTCGGATTACTCCATCCATCCTCACTATAACTTCTTATAAGCGGCACCAGATCGATCAGCGGATCAATTCCAATCTTCTCTCTTTTTTTATCCAATGCATCAAAATATATCTCCTCAGTGCTGACTCCTTCATAGACCAGAAACACTTTTCTGCGGGTTTCACTCGATTTTAATACCCTTGTTCTTTCTGCAAATTTTCTCTTTTCTCTCATCCACTATACCTCCTTAACTGGAAATATCGTGTTAAATACCGGTACTCCTCCATAACGTCCTTCCAGATAAGCTTTATCAATTTTCTGGTCGAATCTTGTATTATATTCCTCCAAAGAATATATATCACTCTCACCTGTGTTCTGCTTATCAATAAACCATATCTCATCCCGTCGAAGCAGATCAAAGTCCAACAATCTGGACTCATGTGTGGTCACGATCAATTGCAGATTCTTTTTCGCTGCCAATTTCAAATATGTCTCAATAAATTTGTAAGTCAAACTCGGATGCAGACAACGATCCAGTTCATCAACAACATACGTCTTTCCTTCATCGGATAATAATATTTCCAGCAGATCCAAAATTCTTACTGTTCCGTCAGATTCTTCGGATAATTCGAAAAGTATATTATTTTTATTGTGTTCAAACTGTATCGTTTGGCACACAAGTTTCTGACCTTTTATTTGCAAAATAAAGAAGTCCCGGTTGCTTCGCATGATAATTCCGGTATTTTCCGGGACATTATTATCTTCTGATATTTTATGATCTATCATATTTTGAACTGCTGAATAATACCGTTCCATTCTCTTCAACATCTGCGTTTGAGCTTCATTAGGTATATGTGCCAACACATTTTCCACCGGTACTTCCACCAATTTGTAATCCGTGATTCCCGTGCCAAAGGCAGCGATCATATCGCAGATCTCATCGACGTTTTCCATGCTTGCCATGTATGAATAATTTGAAATTGGTCTGTCCGGATAATTAATATCAAGTCCTTTTTTCAGCCACAAATATACATCCTGCAATATGGATGCACCTTTATAATTCAGATACAGATTTTTCTTATTATGATTCATAACCGTCAGAAATAAAGTAGAACCATCATCCTGAATATCCTCCGCATAGTTGTTCATCTTCTGTCCGAGTTCTTTCGTACTAAGATCATTTCCTAATTCATATACGCCCTGTTTAATATCTCTGGTAAAAATCGTTTTTTCCTTGTTGTCCGAGGTTAATTCAACCAGCCATTCTGATTGAAACTCTCCCTGATTTAAAAGCACTTCAAATCCGTACGCATAATACTTCTCGCCTAACTTCAATTCAATTTCAAAATAGCTTGGAATATCTCTGTTGGACTCATTGGATTTGCAGTATTTATTGCTATATCCATCCGGAAGCCCCTTGATAACAGTTTGCTTCATAAAGTCTAATGCCTTTACCAAATTAGATTTTCCGGAAGCATTCGCACCATATACTGCTGCCAGCTTCAACAGTTTAATCTTTCCATTATCATAAACATGTTCTTTCTTACTGCGTACTTTCCCCGCAATCATGGAAAATTCCTCGGATCTTCCCTCTGCATTTGCAGAAAAAGACAAAAAGTTTTTTACATTGAATCGAATCAGCATAAACACGCTCTCCTTCCTGTAATATAATTATATTATGTGCATTTTTTCACTTTTGTCAACATATTTATGCATCTTTTAGCACTTTTTCAGCATTTGAATGTGATTTTTTCACTCTATTCGACCTTTTTTCACATAAGCACCATCTTCGCACTCCCCCTTCCTTTTTTCCACTGATATGTTCCGCCCATTTCTTCCTATTTATATATTATTCTTATTTTTCCACGCCTCCATCGCCCCTATTTTGTTGCAAATCCGACATAAATCATGCATAATATACATGATATTGGGGCAATTATATTTTGCCTCCGACTGATGCCGCGGACGACTTCTTGCATCATATACACGAATTTATATTGAAAATATATGCGTATCTGCACCAACGGGGGGGACTTGTTTCATGAAGAAATCCTATTATAAGTACATATCTGTGATCTTGAGTATCTGCCTGATGCTTGGCAGTTTTCTTATCTATCTGCCTGCGCCATCTGCACTGGCAGCAACCTCTTGCTCAATGACCGAGTATTACAACATGACAGACGACCAAAAGAAAGGCTTTTCGTTTATTTTCTTATATACCCGCAACGATCTGGTGTATCTGGACAAGTATCTGGAGGAGGGACGAAGCTTCAACAAGGAAACCATTGAGCTTGCCAATGATATTGCGCTGTCTGACTATGATTTCAAATATGATTCCTATACAGAAACTACTTTTATTTACAGACATTCCTCCGGAGAATGTCTTGCCCGCTACGATGAAACGAATCGCTGCTTCTACGAGGGCGCAACAGGCGATCAGAAAACAGATTTTACCTTTGAGGGAGAGGGCTGGAATCCGATCGGTTCTGCCGAGCATCCGTTTCTGCAGCCCTTTGACGGACAGGGGCATCGCATCACCGGACTCTGGAATATCTGTGATGCAGCCACCGGAACGTCGAGCACAAACTCCCCTGCTGCCGACGGTGCCGGTCTTTTCGCCGCTGTCGGTGATTCCATCTCAAATCTTGTGATCGATGGGGCATTTCTGTCAGTCTCTGATACCGGTCTTTCTGCCGGAAACTATGATTCCATCGGTGTGCTTGCTGCACGATCCCCGAAGAATGATAACGAGTCATTGCTCTACTCCCCCTTACATAAAATTACATCCTGCTCCGTGGTCAATGCACATTTTACCTGCAAAAATGTTCCAAACTCCGGTATCATAACCGGAAGCTGTTATCGGAGAATCCAGTTTATTTCCATTTATGTTTCAGCAAGCGTCTACATTGATAGTGCAGTTAAAACTGAATTATCTTTTCTTCCGAGAGTTTCTTTCGGAATGATCACCGGATATCTTTCGAAGGGTGACTCCTATTTTTATAACTGTACATCGCAAGGTACCGTCACAGACGCACAGAATATTGCACAAATTGGCGGTATTTGCGGTACCGCGCGCTATGTATTTTTCGATTCCTGTATCAATAAAACAACAATTCACTCAGCCTGCATCGCCGGCGGATTTGTCGGACAGGCGGAATATCCAACCATAGGTGATTCATATGTACTCATCCAACTCAAAAACAGTGTTAATATCGGAAATATATCTGGCTTATGCGTCGGTGGTATGATTGGCTTGTGTAATGTCTTTACCACCCCTGATTACACAAGTCGCAATGTCTCACTCATCATCTGGAACTGCCAAAATAACGGCAGTATATCCGGAACCTTATACGCCGGAGGCTTCATCGGAAATACAGATACATTTAATATCCGAAATAGCATTAATACAGGCACTGTATCAATTATTTCCACATCAGAAACACAAAAAATTCCAGCCTTTCAATATTTTACAAAAAGTTTTTCCTCTGACAAAGCAGCCGGAGGTTTAGTCGGTGCTGTCATTCCTATCATCAGTAGTGTTTTTTCTCCTGCTACCAGTGGTTTTTACAACCATATCACAAACAACGCAATTACGTCCTCATCTGCACTCAAAGCGGATAATGCATATGTCGGTGGATCAGTTGGACTTCTGTCGTGCGCGAATATGTCAAAAAATACAGTCCTGTCCCTGACCATAAATAATTGTTATTCTGCATCGAAAATCGTAACCTCTGCATCTGTTTCAACTTCAGATTCCGGTGCATATGGTTCTCTTGTTGGCAGATATGATTTATATACAACAATAAACATACAGTATACCTATTGGACGCAGGACAATTTGGATCTCGATGGAGAGGCTTTTGGTCAACTTAATAAGACAAACTGTTATAAAATCACCCAAAGCCAGTTGCTCGGTCAGGAAACCACCACAAATATTGGCTCCTCCGCAGTCAATTCTTATCCGGATCTTCTGCGCTGTTTAAATAGCTACGTCGGTCAGACAGAAGACTATGATCCGTTGCTTAACTGGAAAATGCTGGATCAGGTCGGACCTGTTATTGATTACTCAAAGAACCCGGCTGCCTCTTATCCTCCGGTAATTACCTCCGTTCCGTCCCTGACTCCCGCTCCGACCACAACGGCTCCTACTGTCACCCCGACGGCTGTTCCGTCTCTGACTCCTGCTCCGACCACGGCGGTTCCATCCGTGACCCCGACTGCTGTTCCGTCTCTGACTCCATCTGTGAGCCCTACCGGACAGCCTACGACGGGACCACGGTTCACACCATCACCGACACTGCCGATCAAAACAGCAAAGCCAACCAAAACACCGATTCCGATTCCGGATCCAATCCTGACACCGGCACCAACAGAAACTCCGACGGCTGCGCCGAACATAACAAAGTCTCCGGCAGAACCAACAACCACTCCGACGTGGCTGCCGATACTGACAACGACACCGACCGAAACACCGGTTCATACATTATCTGCCACGCCACAAGCTCCATCTGCCACGGATGACGGTAATACACTTAATGCCCCAAAACAGATGACGATCAAAGCGTCCGCAGATCGTTCCGGAAGTGTCCGGATCACCTGGAAGAATTCTGCTGACCGCGATGGATTCCTGTTATACCGCAGCACCAATAAAACCGGCTACAAACGGATTGCAATGATCACAGCCCGCACAACCACTTACCTTGACAGAAAAGTGTCAGTGGGCACAAAATACCGCTATAAGGCAGTACCATATGTCCTGAAAAACGGACAGACCGTACGTGGCTCCGCCTCAAAGGTCCAGACGGTTTCCCCACGTCTTATGGCGCCGAAATATTCGCTCACAAAGCATAAAACCGTGGACGGGCAACGTTTCCTGCAGATTCGTTTGAATAAATATCAGGGAAAATATGTTGACGTTTACATCCGCAAAAATGTGGGCAGATATGTATTATTGCGTCTGAAAAACAATAATATCAAGCAGCAAAAAGGTATTTTCAAACTGCATTACAGCTTCCGGAACGCAACGATTTCCGTAAAGCTGAGAACTTACGACAAGAAACCTGTTTCTCAGAGAAGCTTTTATTCGAATGAGAAAACAATACTGATCGATGAATAACCAGCAAAAACAAACGGAGCATAAATAATGAGCAGCACGATAAACAGCTTTGACAAAAACGAAATAATCATGGACCGCTACGAAATTCTGGCAGAAATCGGAAGTGGTGGCTTTGCCACGACCTATAAGGCAATGGATCATTCTCTGGATATTCCGGTGGCGATCAAGGCATTTCATAAGCACACCGGCGCCAGCATGGACGAGGCTGTGAAGGAAGCCAAAATTGCCGCCGGACTCTATGAGCTGGAGGGCATCGCCTCCGCCAGAGATTTCTTCTGGTATAAGGAAACTCCCTGCATCATCATGGATTACGTGGACGGCACAAGTATCAAGGATTATGTGCGCGAGCATGGTCGTATCCGTGGGGACAAAATGCTTATTCTGATCAAACCGCTTTTGCAGAGTCTGATCAAAATTCACGAAAAGGGCATTCTGCACCGCGATATCAGCGCTGACAATATTCTTCTGACTGAGGATGGCAGACTCAAGCTGATCGACTTTGGTGCCGCCCGTCTGTCGCAGAATGCGCAGGGTGACGAATATACGATTATTTTCAAACGTGGTTTTGCTCCGATCGAGCAATGCAGTGCAGGCGGCAAACAGGGACCCTGGACCGATGTGTACGGCATTTGTGCCACAATGTATTACATGATCACAGGAATCGTTCCGGACGATTCTGTATCGCGTCTGATCGAGGACAAGCAGCTTCCTCTGGAACGGATCGACGGCGTCCGTCTCACGCCTCAGGCAATGTCCTGCATCATGAAGGGTCTTGCCGTACGACCGGAGAAACGTTTTCAATCAATGTCAGAATTTTACACGGCACTCTATGCCGCCAAACCGTCCACCCTTGCCAATATACTAAATAATACAACCATCCAAGGCGGCAAGGTCGAAAACGGCGAAGCAAACTTCACGGAGAAGCTGCTTGAAGATATGGAACTTTCCATTTCTCATAAGAAATCAAGAAGGAAAAAGCAGATCATTATCGGCGCCGTTGTTGCGGTATTATTGATATTATCCGGAAGCATCTGGGGCATCCTGCAGCACAGATCTACAGTAAAGGATCAAATCCCACACGCACCGGCAAGCTCAATAACACCGGCTATAAACAGCACTTCCGCCGAACCGGACGCAGATCTGCATTCTTCGGACAATCCGGCTGACGCCGACGCCGACAGCACCGACACACCGGCAAATGCTCCGGATGATCCAGACAGTTCCAACACGCCGGCAAACCAACCGGGCAACTCCAGCTCCGGTAATAATTCCGGCAACTCCGGCAAAAAAACCGGCAATTCCGGCTCTGGCAAAAACTCCGGCGGCTCCTCTTCCAAGGCGACAACCTCGAAGAAGTCCGGCTCCGGCAACTCCGGCAAAAACTCCGGCGGCTCCTCTTCCAAAGCGACTACCTCGAAGAAGTCCGGCTCCGGCAACAGTTCCGGTTCCGCGAAAAACTCCGGCGGCTCCTCTTCCAAGGCGACTACCGCTCCGAAAAAGTCAAACACCGCCCCGAAGAAAACGGCAAAACCGGCTTCCCCGAAAAACGACTTTGACGGCGATCTGGATGGTATTTAGAAAGGATTTTCCCATGAAGCATTATGTGATCAACAGCAGCGAAGACATTTTGACACAATTGCATAACCAGCATTATCAAAGAACAGATCTCTTTCTGATCCGAAAGTGGCGCCCTGCACACGTCACGGGCTCTAAACAGCATACGATCACAGATCCGGATAATGTTTCTGAGCGATCCGGTCAAAACCCAGCCGATACGGCTACCACCGATATTTCCGACGAGCTGCGTCAGGAAGCCTATCTGAATTTCTACCGTCAGGTGAAACCATTTAAGCTCGCGTCCCGGCAGACCATTCAGCGCTGGTTTGGTATTGGCGGGTATGCCGTCCCGCACCGCCGCCAGATCCTTGAGCTCGCCCTGAATCTGCATTTCAGCCTTGATGAAACCGAGGATTACCTGCTGCACGGACTTTCCCAGTGGAACCTGCAGGTAAATGATTATGAGGAAATGCTCTGTATGTATTGCCTGGAAAACGGACAGGATCCGGAGACCTACCGCTTCATGGTTGATTTCTTTGAAACACATACCGATCAGGAGCTGCGTCCGCTTCAGACCGCGCGAACCGATCTGCTGCAGAAATCCTATGCCACCAAAAAGTCCCTTTCCGTGAGGGAATTTCTTGTATGGATGTGTCATAACGCCGAGCTGTTCAAGGGCTACAGCATGACCGTTTACAGTTACTACGTTTCCCTGCTCAACGAGGCATTTCAGTATTACCAGAAGCAGACTGAACAGGATCTTATGCTCCTTTTGGAACGCTCCTCCTACAGCCGCTGGAAACAGACCGAGCAGGAGACGAATCCGCTGTTTGCCAACGAAACGGAGAAGGATCACATCCGCCGTTATCTGAAAAATGTGCCGCGCCGCAAAAATAACGATATTGCTCCGGATGACTTAAGAACGGCACAGAATTACTATGCGATCGCCTATGCACCAAAAGCCCGGATCTCGAGCCTTCTGGCGCAGCTTTATCATAACGGCAAATCGCATGAGCCGACCCGCAATAACGAAATGTATGCCGAGCTTCAGGATTTTCTTGGCGAAGAAATTCAATGGGAAAATGAGAAATATATTTCCGAGCTGCTCTCTATGTCCATTCAGAAGGAGCAGCAAATGCTTTATCAGCGTGCCTTTGCAAGTCTTCAGCCACTTGACAGCACGGATCGCTGCCCGGATTGGATCACTCGTCACCTGCAAAGCAGATATCCACAGCTTTCCGCAGATCTTACCGTCAAACACGCTACAAAGATCATTTCCGCAGAATTAAAAAAACAGAAGACAAGAGTCCGGAATATTCAACGTTCCGATCTCCTTCTTCTGATTCAGTACACATTCTCTGTCAAATATGATCAAAAGCTGCAGGAAACGCTTGCCCCCTACAACCGCGAAGATGCCACAAAGGGCTTTCTCACCCTTGCCAATACAATCCTTACCTCCTGTAATATGCGCAAGGTCAATGCGCAGTACCGGCTTGACCAGCTGCTGTTAAGCTGTATCACCGATGAGGAAATTATTCTTTTAGGTGATCTTCTGGACAAAACTTTCTTCTGGACAGACTAATAGGGCTATTTGTTTAAAGCCTTATTCACCTTCGACTTAATGCGCTGCAGGGCATTATCGATCGATTTTGGCTCCTTATCCAAATGCCTTGCGATCTCCTGATACGTCATGCCTTCCATATACAGGTCAAATACCTGCTTCTCCATGGCACTTAAGCATTCCTCGATCTTGCATCTGAGACTGCAGACATTCTCCCGATCGATCAAAATCTCCTCAGGGCTAAGCTCCGCCGCTTCCAGCGAATGATCCACCATAAAACTGCCTTCTGTCTCCTCCCCCTGCTCCGAATACACCGGCGAGTAGATGGACACATAGGTGTTGAGCGGAATATTTTTCTTGCGGTTCGAGGACTTCACTGCGGAATAAAGCTGTCTGCTGATGCAAAGCTCCGCAAAGGTAGAAAATACGGCTTCCTTGCTCTTGTCATAATCCTGAATTGCTTTGAACAGACCGATCATGCCCTCCTGCATCAGATCGTCCTGATCACCGCCAATAATAAACAAGGATCGCGCTCGTTTTCGCACAATTCCCTTATATCTCTGCATCAACGCATCCATCGCATCGTAATCCTGCGCCTGTGCCCTCTGAATCAGGACTTCCTCCGGCAATGCTTCCATATTTTCTGCCATTTTCCTTCCTCCAGCGTAATCCCTGATAATTTATTTTTGCTTTGCCAGTCTCTGACGGACAATCTCATAAGACAGTACTCCCATCGCCACGGATGCGTTCAGCGAATCAATATCGCCAAACATCGGAACGCTGGCAACAAAATCGCAATTCTCCTTGACGAGACGGCTGACACCATCACCTTCATTTCCAATCACGACCCCCATCGGTCCGGTCAGATCGAGTGAATACATGGATTCTCCATCCATATCTCCACACACAAACCACATGCCCTTTTCCTTAAGTTCCTCCATGGTTCTCACCAGATTCGTAACCTTCGCTACCGGCGTGTAGTTGATCGCGCCTGCGGACGCCTTTGCCACGGTAGCCGTCAACCCAACAGCCCGACGCTTCGGTATGATTACACCATGTGCTCCCACCTGATTAGCAGTACGGATAATAGAACCCAGATTATGGGGATCCTCAATATTATCCAAAAGAATCAAAAAAGGTGCCTCGCCCTTTGCAGCTGCATTCTCAAGCATCTCATCAACAGTACCGTATTCGTACGCTGCTGCATATGCGATCACGCCCTGATGCTTCCCTGTCTCGGACATCTGATCCAGACGTTCCTTTTTCACGAAATTAACAATCGTGTCTGCCTTCTTTGCTTCGCGCAAAATCGTGCGGATCGGTCCATCCTGACATCCATCCAACAGGAATACCTTATCAATCGTCTTGCCGGCACGGAACGCCTCCAGCACTGCATTTCTTCCTTCTATTGTAAGCTCTTCGTATCTCATAACATTGTCCTTTCCGCATAATATGTTACGCTCTTAGTCTCTTTAATCTCTTAATTTTGAAATTAACTAATCGTTTACTGCCTGACCGGTCTATTTGTTATCGTACTGTCCGGTCCGCTCCAGTCCGAGTGCAATTAGTTCAATCGCCCTCCCAAGCTGCTCCTTCAGATAGAGATAACCTATCAGCGCCTCAAATCCTGTCGCAATCCGGTAATCAATGATCGACGCATTCTTGGCAGAGGTTCCTGATTTGGCATTGCGTCCGTGATGAAAGATCCGGTTCTCCTCCTCGGTCAGATCCGGCTCAATCGACTCTACAAGACGTGCCTGTGCCTCCGCTTTGACAATACTGCTGGTCATTTTGTGAAATGTCTTAACACTGTAATTGCCCCGACGAAGCACCAATGTACGAATGATTAGATCATAAACCGCATCTCCGATATACGCAAGTCCCAATGCAGAATATTGTTCCGGTTTTAATTTACTCTCTCCAAACCGACGGTATATCTCTTCCTGAAAGCCAATCTCTGCGCTTATATCCTGCCCGTTCTCCAAATTCTTCTCCTCCTCTATCTACTCCATCAAAGCCTGAATCCACACAATCTGTTACTGAATCGTGCCGGCTTATTGGTATATTTCTTTATATAGAAAAAAATCCTCGAAACATCAGCGTTTCAAGGATTTGAGAGGCGCAGGCCGGATTTGAACCGGCGCATACTGGTGTTGCAGACCATTGCCTTACCACTTGGCTACTGCGCCATATAATGACTCCAACGGGATTTGAACCCGTGTTACCGCCGTGAAAGGGCGATGTCTTAACCGCTTGACCATGGAGCC